>ERZ767114.25-NODE-25-length-144581-cov-6.302787_pt1 | contig 144581 bp, 107 predicted proteins | sample MGYA00374952_ERZ767114 | MGnify/ENA primary metagenome ERZ767114 (study PRJEB28939, sample SAMN06267156) | marine metagenome | isolation source: Columbia River Estuary | place: USA:Columbia River Estuary, USA | collected 2012-05-05 ... | reverse complement strand
TATTGTTCCGTTGCCGTTGGTTGTGGTGCTTCCCGAGCCGCTACCTGAGCCGCTGCCTGAGCCGCTTGCCGCACTGGCGTTGTATTGGAATGTGATGTTGGTCATGGCCTCATCGATGATGAGATCTGCACCTTCGATGCTGGCGGTGAAATTGCTCTGAGAAGCGCCGCCCGTCTCGAGAACGTCGTTGCTCTCGTCCAGCGTTTCTTCGCCGTTGGTCCATGCGTTCATGGATTCAAGATACCCGACTTGGGTCATCATCATCATCAAGAGCGATAAAACGACGGCTCGGTTGAAATTCGCGTGGCGTTCGCTGGACATAGCGGTGTCTTAATCATTGAACTCATGTAACCTTCCCCTGTAATGACCGGCGGAGGATGATTTGTCGAGGTGAATTGATTCTCCACACACATGCACACCTTACTGCCTAATTTCTGGAAATCTTCGGCCGTAGTCTTGAAATCCTCGGTGCGTTACGCCCAACCAAGGTGAACGATTTGAAGTACAATGTCCCGGCAGACGTCCCCAACGATTTGATTGACATTTACATCCAAAATATGGATGCTGCAACGGCTGGAACGGGCAAAATGAACCTGTTTGCATGCGACCAAAAAATCGAACACCTCAACGATGATTTCTACGACGGTGGCAACAAAATACCAATCACTTCAAACGACCCTGGACATTTGTTTGAAATCGGTCAACGCTGTCACGATGCTGGAACCATTGGTGTTCTTGCTGGCCAACTTGGCCTCATCTCACAGTATGCTCGAGATTATCCTGATTTGCCGTACTTGGTGAAACTCAATTCCAAATCACACATGGTCAAAACCAGTCAACGCGACCCTGTATCTCAGGCAATGTGGGAAATGGACGATGTCATGGCTTTGACCCACAACGGCATCAACGTTGTTGGCATTGGCTACACCATTTACATTGGTAGCGAATACGAACACGACATGATGACCGAGGCTGCTCAATTCATTCGCCAAGCACACGAACTTGGCATGATTGCTGTTGTGTGGATGTACCCACGTGGACAAGCTGTCACCGATGAAAAAGACCCTCAACTTATCGCTGGCGCTGCTGGCGTTGCTGCCTGTATTGGTGCTGACTTTGCAAAGGTCAACTACCCTCGCGCATTCGAAGGAATGACCCAACCAGAATCCCTTGCCATCGCCGCACAGGCTGCTGGCCGCACTGGAATTATCTGCTCTGGTGGCGGTTCTCTTCCGGCTTTGGAATTCTTGGAACGCCTTCACGCTCAAATGAGTGTTGGCGATTGCATGGGTGCAGCAACCGGCCGTAACATTCACCAAAGGGATACTGAGTCTGCAGTGCGAATGACTGCGGCATGCCATGCCATCATCTGTGAAGGCGCCTCGGTTGAACAAGCCATGGCCATCTTCGAAGGAAACTGATTCGACCAAGTTGATGCCGGTTCTCCGGAAGAAGAGGGTGATTTGAATACTCTCATTACTGAAGAACGTAAGCGTATACAGTATAGAAAAAGAGGATGTTAAAGGCAATAATGATGGCAATCAACCATCGCTTTTTGCGTTTCGTAAGAGTAACTTGATCAATTGACTCGACGGACTTAGAATCCGCCGAATCCTGGGGAGTTCGATTACCAAAAGGAACGGTGATTGCTTGAATAAAATCTTTGTTTTTGAAAAAATATTGATACAATGTGCCCAAAATCAGTACTGCACTGACAAGAGTTATCACAACGTCAATCAGAAAGACAGTTAATTCTGAGACCATAGTTAGGCGTAGAGCCCTTTCGGCTTAAACTCAATGCCGGAAGCGGCATAAGTAGGCCAAAAACCGACCACTGGTGGAAGATGGTGTAAGTAGAAAACTCATGTTCCGACGGTGTAGTCGTCAAGGTAGGCAAGTTGAGCATCGGTCAAGACATCGATATTGAAACCGAGTGTGTCAAGTTTCGTTGTTGCGAGATCTTGGTCTTGTTCTTTCGTAATGTCATACACTTCCTTACCCATCGAAGAACCTTCCTTTGCCAAGCGGCAAAGCGAGAGGAATTGGTTGGCAAAGGACATGTCCATCACTTCAGACGGGTGACCTTCTGCTGCTGCGAGGTTGACCAATCGGCCACGAGCAAGCAAGAAGACACGTCGACCGTCGGGCATGAGGAATTCCTCGTTGTTTGGACGAATGGTTCTGAAGGAAGATGCACGCTCTTCCAAATCGGTAATTTTGATTTCACAGTCGTAGTGACCTGTGTTGGCAATGATTGCTCCGTCTTTCATCGAATCGAAGTGAACACCGGTAATGACGTCTTCCATTCCGGTTGCAGTACAGAAGATGTCTCCAATCTTCGCTGCTTCATCCATTGTCATGACGGTGTAGCCTTCCATGACTGCTCGCAGTGCTGGGAGAGGGTCAACTTCAGTGATGACGACATTGGCGCCCATTCCACGAGCACGCATAGCAAGTCCACTTCCACAGTGACCGAATCCGGCGACGACGAATGTCTTCCCTGCAATCAGTACAGATGTTGCTCGAAGAATACCGTCAATGGTTGATTGACCGGTACCGTAAACGTTGTCGAAATCCCACTTGGTCACTGCGTCGTTGACGGCGATGACTGGGTAACGAAGGTCGCCGGCTGCTGCCATTGCACGAAGTCGGTGAACTCCAGTGGTTGTTTCTTCGGTACCGCCAATGACACCAGGTGCATATTCCTGCTTGTCAGTGTGAACACGGACAATCAAATCTGCCCCGTCATCGAGCGTGAGGGTCGGCTTGAACTCAAGTGTTCGGTCGATGCACCAATAGAAATCGTCACTGGATTGACCGTGCCAAGCGTGGACAGAGTAGCCTTCAGTGGCCAACCAAGCAGCAACTTCATCTTGTGTTGAGAGAGGGTTGCATCCCGACCAAGAGATTTCAGCACCTGCTGCTCGGATTGTTTCAATGAGAACTGCGGTCTCTTTGGTGACGTGAAGGCATCCTGCAACGCGCATTCCAGCAAGAGGTTTGGTGCGCTCAGCTTCTTCCTTGATTTTGGCCATAACCGGCATACGAGCTCGTGCCCAATCGACAAGAAGTGATCCTTGTTCAGCCAAATTGATGTCGCGGACGGTGTATTTCTCAGTCTTATCCAAGTTATCCATGCCGTGCCCAAATACTCATCCCTATTGAATCCCTCGTCCAAGGGATATGGTGGTAAACTGGCTCGACTAATTTTCCGAATCAGAGGGAACGGTCAGTACTGTTACCGGTGGTAACGTTACCGTCGTTATCGATGATGATCGGTGTGCCTTCTTTCCATCCAGGGCAGTTCGAAGAGACCCAGTTACGGGTTGCCCATTCGCAGATGTCGTATCCGCCAGAAAGAATACCTGAGCGCTTGATGTAACCGACCTTGACGATGTCTTTGTCCTTAGAGAGCACGTTACCGAGCTGTTGGCTGGTGGTGCCGTGTCGCATGGTGCTGTTGATGTGCTCCAGAATCTCGGCGGTGTTGCGCGGTCGGTCTCCTAAGAATTTCTTGATTTTCTCTCTGATTCTGGTTGTTTTCATGTGTATTTCCTCCTGTCATGAGGCCTTCTCCCGTAGAGGGTTGGGGCCACTAAGACAGATGACCGAGGGTGCTCATATAACCCTTCCCGTAGAAAATTGATTATAGTTACATTTGGTATGCAAATAGGGTGTTATTTTCACACCTTCTTTTCTGCATGTAAGTAAAAACCAACTATCTCCAGTGGAAATGTGTAACTAAATGTAACTATTAACGACTCTAAACTGTAACATTTAACAAGGAGAGGCAGTAACCGACACATAAGGTGACTTTGGTGTCAGCAAAACAGATTCGGAGCGGCCATCAACGGCGTGTTCTGAATTGGCTGATTGATGGCAGTGGCACGGTTTCCAGCATTGCTGAATCACTCCACTTGCGAATGCCCCACGCTTCATTGGCCCTTCGACAATTACGAGAGCGAGGAGAAGTCAGCAGGGACGAGCAGGGAAGCATCAGAGGTGCTCAACATAGACTCAACGAAGCAGGGCGAGCCAGATTAACCGAAGATGCTCTGGCCAGAGCTCGCAAACATGTATCGCAACGACCCACACAAGCAGAAGCCATCGTGTTGGGTCTCGATGGACCTCACGTTCTGCTTGGTTATGTGAAACCTCCACGATCAAGACTCCTGTCTTTGCCAAATCAAGGCATTACCGATAGTGAGAGCAGACCTCCATTCTCCAGCGGAAGACAAGGGGGGCGTTGGGCCGTTCAAAGAAACGAAGAAATTCAGTGGTACACGCTCAATCAGTTTGAGTCAACTGAACCCCCTCGCTCACAACCAACAAGAGGAACGCTCACGGAATGGACCGAAGAAGTGGACCGCATTGGCTTGGTTCGAGCGACACTGCTCGATTCACAGCACGAATGGTTGCTGAGCCCCGGGACATGGTTCAAAGAACCGGAAAAGGCCGCGGACTTACCCTCTCTACTCACTCAAGGCGAGTTCACGCTCGGAACCGCAACAGGAACGGATTTGCGAATCTCTCCAAAAACCGGCATTCATGCTCATCTTACCGTTGCAGTCAATCGCTCGTTGGCTCTCAATGCAATGAGTGCAGGTGCCTTGTTGTTTGAAGACCGGCCGCAACAGCGTTCAAACCGCCACCTGCCCCTTGATGCGATTCGATACTGGTTACGCTCGCGACATCCGAGAATGTCCGAAGAGAAAAGAAACATGAAATTCAAAGAATTAACCAGGTATTTACTCAATGAGACGGGTTCAACTCCACCACTGGCCGTTCAACGGCAATTGCTAACCGATTTTGGCAGAGTTGGATGGCTTGAATCAAACAGCATAAGTAACATCAATTTTTCAGGCACTTCGGCCAAAGGAGCTGAAGCATTACTGGAATGGTTCGCATTTGAATCCGACAAAGAGTGTGTCATTGAATGGCCGTATGCCATCGAAGAGAACAAAGAGATTCTTGAACAAATACTTGCCACTGGCCGATGCCGTATCTTGGTGACTTCGGAAGGTGAACATAAAAAATTGAGATCGACCACCGCCGTTATTCGAAGCGAAAAGACATTGACAAAAGCAGTCATTCAATTGGAGAGGGGCACAAACATTCCGCTCTCCTTTTTGCAAACACCAATGGAAAGAACTTCACAAACTGTGCATGAACGAGTTCCATCTTCCGCCGTTGAGTTGATCTCGGCATGGAAGAAGGACGATGGTTTCGATCAGAACTTGTTTACTGCGACCGAACCGAACCTTGAACGGCAGCAGTCAATTTGGCGAGCACTCGCCTTTTACCCACATGGAGATGAACAGTGGGCCAATTTGAATGAGAGCAGTATGCCGTTGGCCGCGTGGATTGCGACGCCATTGCAGCACCGAACTTCGCGATGGATTCGTTTACGTTCGGTTTTACCTTCTGGGTGGGCGGATTTGTTACCCATCGAACAATGTGAGACGGCGACGCTCATCAGCGCCATGCCCAAAGCATCACCTGAATGGGCGCTCCGAGCACTTGAGAAAACTCGTCAACGGTTTACCAACAATGTTGAATCCATTCTCAAGTATCAACACTTCTTGGAGAACGAGGAACTCGGTTCTTGGATGGCGACTTCACTCCTCCTATCGGCGAATCAAATGCCTGAGGAGTTCCATGAATTAATTGAAAAATCGTGTATCCAATGGCTTGATGCTCCACATCAAACGTTAAGGGTGCTCGAATCACTGTTTCCGATCGGCACACCGTTGCCTGACCACATCGAAAATTGCTTGGTGAAATGTAAGGCTGCAGCAAAACTCCACCCTCAAGATTCAAACCTCTATGTGTGGGGGACATTGCTTCACCACATGGAATCGGATGAGCCGATGACTCCAGAGTTCCTTCGCCAAGTCATGAGCCTACTGCCATCGTCTTGGTGGAGAGCGTGGGCGAGTGAATGGTTGCAGATTCAGTTATCGTCAACATCTGGACGTCGATGGTTGGCATCAACTGTTTTGCCTTGGCCAGCACTGCTCACGCGCCCAACGGGTGAACGCGGTGGGCTACCTGCATGGGCAACATCCTATCCTTCAAGGCGAATCGTACTCGATGACGTGTTGCATATTCTGTTGCTTGAAGACCATGATGGGAAACCAGCACTGCTTGATGTCTACGACATGCTTGCCACATCTGAGCGCAATGAATCGGTGCATTATGGACGTACACATCCACTGGTCGGATGGCTTGCACGGTCGGTTGATTCCTGGCCTGCAATGGGATTGAACGTCCTGCATCAAGGGGATGCTGAAATCGGCGCATTGCTCTACGCTCGCTCATTTGCCTCGAAATTAGAATGATTCGATGATTTGAAAAGGGGTCGGCAGGTGGATTGCTTGCCGTACCCGCAACATCTGGCAGAGCTACTGTGAAAATTGCTGTGAAGTCTGATACCAATGGTACGGTCCGCTATCGAAGACTGAAGTGACCCCTCGGGGAATGACCTTCGGTGCAAAGCGGTAAACCAACCGGTAGGTAAATGGGTCCTTGTGCGACGACAGGATGAACACAAGACAACCAACCTATTGGACAGCATAAGCCCTGACGCTGGGTCAGGCCCTCGAGCATTGCGATGAAAAGGGCCGTTACGCGTCGGGGTACAGCTCCTGCTGACTCTACTTCATGCCAAACTGCGTTGTTTTCCTCAATTCGAGGCGATGCAATCAAAGAGCCGCTTACTCCACAACGTATTATGACCTCCACACGGCGATTTCGCTGTTGCCTCGTCGGGGGGACTTTTGACCGACTCCATGCAGGTCATCGTTTGCTGTTGAATGCGGCCAGCAAAGATGCAGAAAAAGTCGAAATCCACATCACTTCTGATCTTATGGCTGAGTCAAAATCTCAATTTGTTCAATCCTTTGAGGACCGCCGTAACGAATTACTCAATTGGGCAGATGCTCAATCTGGCTGCAAAATAACCGTTCACCAACTGAACGATAACTTCGGCCCAGCACCTAAGCATGCTGATGCAGACGCTATTGTGGCCACTCCTGAGACTCGCAGTATGTGCGATGCAATCAATGAACAACGAGAATCGAACGGATTATCACCGCTTCAAGTGATTGAAGTAATGCACCTTGATGGATTCGAAGGAGGCATCATCAGTTCCTCTGCCGTCCGGAACGGGCACATGGACCGTGAAGGCCATCCATGGATGCCAATGAAATTGCGTCAAGCCAACCTTCGTATGGCTCCAGCGCTTGACAACGAACTCAAAACACCCATGGGAACACTGTTTGAAGGCCCGGAAGATGACCCTGAAATTGGCATGGCTGCTGCTTTAGATGGCTTGCCTTCACCGCATGGAGCAATCGTTACCGTAGGTGATGTCACCACCAAAACAATGCTTGACATGGGTTTAACTCCCGATATCGCACTTATCGATGGACAAACAAAGCGAACTGAATTGGAAGATGGATTGAAAGTCAATACCAAGCGGTTCCATCACCATTTGACTGCTGTAAATCCTGCTGGGCTTCTCACCCCCTCGCTCAATCAGGCTATTGCCCAAGCACTCGTAGCCGAGGATTCTGTCGTTTTGGAAGTTGACGGTGAAGAAGATTTAGCGCCCCTGGTGATTCATTGCTTGGCTCCAATTGGTACGGTTGTCATGTACGGACAACCACGGACTGGGGTGGTTCTGCAGTACACTACTTTGGCAGTTAAACAGCGATGCCGTCACCTCATCTCCCTGTTCGAGGTGGAATAATGTCGGGCCAAAACCCAATGGTCAGCCTAACCGTTTGCGTTCGAGACGGCGTGGATTGGGTCGATGGTTGCATTGAATCTCTCAAAGCCCAAACTTACCGCCCTATCGAAATTATTGCAGTAGATGACGGCTCAAGCGATGGCTCAAAAGAAAAATTACTCGCATGGCATGACCTTGAGGCGGAAGTTCCAACACGTATTTTGACTCAAGACCCCAAAGGTCTCTCCTCAGGCAGACAATGGGCAGTGGATGAATCAAAAGGCGATTGGATTGCCATAACGGATATTGATGTGCGCCCCGAACCGGACTGGATTTCAAAACTTGTCGAAAACATTCAACCTATCGATGCGAATGAGAAAGTAGTCGCTGTAACTGGACGAACTGTTTTCGAACATGAAGGAGACATTGTTAGCCGTGTTCGCTCGGTAGAAATCGCCACGAAATACCGCTCAAGGCCTCGACAGACAAGTTTAGCCAACGGTCCATGTTCGATGTTTGAACGGGAAAGTCTGCTGGCAATTGGTGGATTCGACCCCGAGTGGTATCACGCCGAAGACATGGAAGTGAGTCTTCGATTAATGGCGGACGGCGGAACAATTGTCTATGCGCCCGATTCTGTTGTACATCACGTTCCTGAAATTGAATCTTCACGGTTCCTTGCTAAGCGCTGCAGAGATGCTCGAGCACACACCCGTATCGTTCGTCATTATCCTCGACGAAAGCGAAGCGGCCCAGGTTTGGACTTCATAGGGAGTTCAACGGTCGTGCTGGCGGTCTTCCCGATGTGGCTTATGGCGATTATTTCGGGTGTTCCGTTCCTCACTTCGTTCGTTACACAACCCGATTGGTCATGGGAGGTAGCCCAAACCTGGTGGCAAACAAAATTACTCTTGTTCACACTGTTAATCATGTTCATTCATGAAATTATTCTGTGGCGTGGGCCGTTGGGTGTTGTCAACCGTGGTGCTTTGAAAGCAGGTAAGTTCTCAGTCTTCGAGATCTTCAAAATTCGTAATTTAACAATCCGTTGGAGTATTGCATTGTGGAAAGGATTGGCTCTTGGAATGAAAGATGCAATCCAAGGTAAAAATGGCCATAAACCGGTGTTTGGCAAACAACGTAAGTGAACTCAGTCCAAGTTGTCATCGCCTTCTGGAGCGTTGGCAGCCATGAGCAAACCAAGTCCAAAAGCAATCAATGCGATGCTCACAGAGTAAACGCCAACATCAACCCATCCAGTGTTGACAATACCGTAATAGAAGTAGAAAACGATTCCGAGCAAGAGAGACCAAGCGCCGAAGAGTTTGTTCCATCCACCAACATCTGGGTCAACCAAAGCAGGCCAGGTGTCGTTGATGATGATGCTCTTGAACCAACCAGCAATTCCAGATTCTTCGTTGACGAAGGTTCGAAGACCGAGACCAGCCAATGCAACGCATAGTCCGATGAAAATGAGGTCTGAAATTACGAATTGAACATCTTCTGATTTGGGTTCGAAAGCAGCGTTTGTAGCCTCGAATGTAAGCAATCCGCCCCACGAAATGTGGTAGTTCGGGTGAACATGGCCAAGAATATTCATGACCGCCAAGAAGATACCTAGGAGGCCGATAACTGTGTACCAGTTTGCCATAGTGCGAGATGGGTTCAACAACATCGAAACAATGGGGTTGGCAGTGTCGCTGTGTTCTGTGCTCATATTCCGCCCACCTACCTTTTGGATATAAGCACACCGAAGCATTCAGAATTGCATCTTTTGGTAAGACATGCTCTCAAAGTCGCGATTGGTGACGGTAAGGACGGAGGAACACTTCTTCCATTTCCGACTCAGACTCAACCATAATCGCTTCAGCATCGACGTTGTTCGGAATGCAGGAATTGATTTGCTTTGATCGGCCATACCGTCCTTTGCTGATGGTACGGGCAGTGACCAATCCAAGCATGTCAAGATTCGAAATAAGGCCCGAAACTCTGCGCTGCGTCAACGCATTGTGCCCAATGTATCGGCAGGCTTGTTGGTAGACATCGTACACCTCGCCGGTCTGAATATTACGAAGACCGTTCTTTTCATTGAGGAGAACGGATGCCAAAACAAGTTTTTGTTGGCTTGGGAGCGACGAGATAACTGGAATCATTTGGTCCCTCTCGATTTGATGTTGAGCCATACGAACATGCCGTTGCGTTACGGTTGAATCTCCGCTTTGCTCTGCTCTTTCAGTGGAAACACGCAACAAATCCAGTGCGCACCGTGCATCACCGTGTTCTTGAGCTGCAAGTGCCGCACACAAGGCAATGACGCCTTCGTCAAGAATTTCTTCCTTGAGTGAGCCTTCAGAGCGTTGGCGCAGAATATCTTGAAGTTGGCCTGCATCGTATGGATTGAACACGATGTCCAGTTGCCCAAGCCGAGAACGAACACGAGGATCAAGGAAATCGGTAAATTTCAAATCATTCGAGATGCCGATAACGCACGTTCGAGCGGATTTCAATGAGGCGTTGAGACTGGTCAGGTTGTAGAGGAGATCGTCACCGGCTTTACGAACCAAATGGTCTATCTCGTCAAGAACAAGAATGTAAACACCACCTTTCTCATCCATTCGACGAACAAGTTCCCCAAACACACGGTCTGTTGGCCAACCTGTGAATGGAATCTCATCAATTTCGTGTTCCTCACGCAATGAGTTCCCAAGATGGCTCAAGACTCTGTATTGGGTGTCGATTTGTCGACAGTTGACCATTATGGAGCGAACGGGCCGGTTTTTTTCTGCGCCTTTTTCTTCAAGTTGGTTGCAGACGAATTTTGTCACCGCAGTTTTACCAGCGCCGGTGACACCGTAGAGCGTCATGTTCGACGGGATTTGGCCGTTCAAAGCTTCAACCAGATTGAAAGCAATGGCTTCAATTTCCTTCTCTCGGTGTGGAAGGTTTTCAGGGAGGTGGTCGTGACGGAGTTTTTCCTTGTTCAAGAACAGAGTTTGCCGTGAGAGGAAATCATCGAAAATGTTTCTGCTCATGTCGGTGGCCTCTTGGGTTCTGGTTAAATCGACAAAGTTCCGGACAGGACTTGCGCGATAATGTGCGTTAGTCCGAGTCCCCCTCATAAGTATGACCGTCAATGAGGTTCAGAGGTAGAGTTTTCAATCGTTCGATGAAATGAAAAGCCAGATTATAAAGGGTCTCTCTTTATACGCTCTTTCAGTAAAAAATAACACACTTTTTGGTCGTTTTCCGAACTTTTGTCCGCCAAACTCACTCGCCGTATTTCTTAATTCCAAGAACCCAATTCATTCCGCTACGATGAATGCAAAGTCCGTCTTCAGCATGATGAACGTTTTCCGGATGAACTGGATATTCGTCCGTAACGGTAACTTCAGAATGAACGCCGGGTTGGTCAATGAAGGTGTGCGTAACAATCAATCGAACCGAATCCGCCTTTTCTGCCAACGCCTGAATGTCTGAAGGTTTGTGGTGGTGGTCGGAATCTACCCATTCAGGATACCCCATTTCGATGATGGCCATACTCGCCGAGCAGATTTCATCATGAAGCGTTTGGCAAGGACCAGAGTCACCGCTGTGAACAAAACTCCCTTCTTGACCTGAATTGAAATGGTAGCCATATGGATCCACGGATTCATCGTGCTGAACACGGAAACGTTTCCAAGTCATGCCTGAATCAATTTGACCTTCGGCTTCTGACTTCCATGACACGGTCGCAAAAATTTCTTCCAAACTTCCCGGATACGCCATTTCACACAAGTTCCACAGATGTTCTTTGACACCATCGGCAGCAACCACCGTCAGAGGTTTGAGCATGGCTCGGTCGGAGATATACCGCCGCTCAAGCAACAAGAATGGGAATCCGAACACGTGGTCTCCGTGAATATGGGTGATGAAGATGGTCTCAATATCACTGAGAGGAACACGAGCGCGGCGTAGACTTGCCATAGCGGTTGGAGGACAGTCAATGATGTGCTTGCCATCGATGAGTGCAAACGAGTGATACCGGCCGTACGGCATGAAGGCGTTCCCTGTTCCAAGCATTTTCACCTCCTTGGCCATGCACTTCCCAATAGGACCGACTTCTTTTCTTCATCGGTCGGAAAATTTGACTTCCAGATTCAAAAAGCGGATTGATGAAGGAAGGATTACTGCAGAAAAGAGTGGAACACCTTGCACTCCAACAATACCTCTTTCAATCGTAATCTGTAGACCATACGTCAGCGTCAAAGATTGGTGTTCGTAAGCCAGACTGCCCAATTCTGTTCAAGATGTTCACTTCGCGAAAAAGAGGAACAACTCTCGAGTGAGTCACACAACAAGCCCTCTGAAGTATCAACGAGAACCTCAAACGTGTCATCCAATTCAAGAGTAGATTCAACCTCGTGTATTCGATAGATGGCGGTGTTTTCCAACATTTCAAAATCAGATGATGCCTCTAGCCAGACGAAATCGCCATAATGAGAGCCATTGCCATGGATTTGGACAGTGCTGTTTCGCCACCAGTCCGATTGCTCAAGTCGAGACTGATCGACAGACCAAAGCCGTCCAGTGAACTCTTTCGATGTAAACACTTGAACCGGTTCAATCGGGGAACCGAAGAGAAACGTACTGTTAACATCGATATCGTAGCGATAGTGGCTGTCTTGAGTAAAAACGTGAGTGGCATCAAATTTGTTAATGGCTTGAAGCATAGAATATTCTGGGTCTTCGTATCGGTAACAAGGCGTCTCAGAATAGAGACCCATCGTTATATCGATGCCCGTTACCACGATTGATGTTTCATTCAAGTCCTGTCCAACTGCCTGGTAAATATTCGACCAACTGTCTCGAACTTCAAGAAGGTATTCCGAGCTTGACTCATACTCGTCTATCATTTGAAGAAGAGGTGACGCAGAAGTCAAAACCAATATTCCAATCAGAACTGAAGGAATATTCCATCGCCGAACAGATTCACCAAACTCATTGTTTGAATGCAGAATCGCTGCAGGAATTCCGATGCAAAAAAGTGCGAGCCACGGCGTGGAATAACGCGGAACTCCGAAATCAAGGATGTATCCATGCAGGAGGGCCGCTGGAAAAATCAATAGCCAATAGTTGAGGATAAATTCTCTGTTCTTTTTTATGAGCAGCGCAGTTCCGTACAAAGCAACACACAACAAAACAATGTGCCACTGTTCTATGAATTCTGTGAGAAAAACATGCTGTGTGTAGACTGCAGTTTGGGTTGCGATTGCACTGGCACTGGCGACGGTACCGTTTACTTGGGATTGTAAGGGTCCTAAAACCCAGCCGGTATAGATTTGATTCTTAATCAAAAACAATCCAATAACGGTGAAGTATCCACATGCAATGTATTTGCTCTGTTCAAACTTTTTCTGTACCAAATACACAACGATAATCCACCCACCGAGATACAGATACGGATACTTGGTAAGCCCGACAATTGCCGCAAGTACCCCGAGCAACACGAGTATTTTCCGGTCGGAGTTTGAGTTTAAATGAAGGTGATGAAACACCGTCACAATCATTCCAGCAACGGCGATATCAAGCAGCATTGTTCTTCCAAACATGATGCTCACCGGAAGCAGACAAAACACCGCACCCGCTAGAAATCCAAGTCTCCTGTCGCTAAAGTGCTCCCCAAGATGTTGAACGGACCAAGCTGCAGAAAGCAAAATTAGGGTTGGCACAATAAAAACAAACGATGTTTCTCCTGTCAACCACAATTCTACAGCGGCAATACCGGGGACAATTTCAGGCCTGAACGAGTAACTCATTCCTTGATGAGTAGGCTCCCATGTCCAACGATCCAAAATTCGATTCGATATTTGTAAATGGTAGGCTTGGTCGTAAAAGGAGGGAATAAGATGGTAAACAGTCAGAAAACCAGCACCGAAAATCACGAGTGGAACGATTCCAAATCGAAGATCTGCCCACTCAAATCGTAAATGCTTCATGCTGTAACACCAGTAAAGCAACATCGCAAATACAATCGTAATCAACAACAACGGCGGCAACCATAAACCCGCACCAAGCGACATGACTGCACCAACGAGCATCAAAAACGGCATGAGTTGCATGGTAAATTGATGTCCGATACTCACATCTTGACCCATGCATTTGCTGATTCATCGCCGTCTATATACAACTTCTCTTTCTCACATTGATGGCTTCAATACATAAACTCGTTTGCGTACCGTAGCATGATAACGATGGAGGGTTCACCGAATAATCAAATTGTTGAAGCCATCGATGAGGTGTTGGCTTGGTCAAATCTTTTTGAACACCACATGAGCATTGAACAGTTCTTACAGAACTTACAAGTCCGGTGTACAGCTGATCTATTGGTGGAAGTCGTAGAACAAACACCTCACCTCTCTATCGAAGATAACATGGTATTTTCAGGAAAATACCAAAGAAATCCGTCGTTTGGACACTTTCAAAAATTAGCAGATACACATCTTGAACAAACCAAAGAAGTGTTGTCGATACTTCATTCGTGCAAACAGGTCGAGGGTTTGGCGGTCACCGGTTCGGTTGCTGCTGGAATGAACAAAGAAGATGGGGACGTCGATGTATTGATCATTACAAAACCGGGCTGGGTTTGGAGAACAAGAGCCTTGGCGGTTTACCTTTCTCACAAACACCAAGGTGGGCATTTACTTTGTCCAAACATGGTCATGTCTGCAGATTCTCTTGAGTTTGAACAAAGCGTATACGGTGCTCGAGAAATGATGCAGATTATCCCACTTAAAGACGAGAATGGAATCAGTGAGATGTTCAAGAAAAACACTTGGGTGAATGAGGTTCTTCCCAATGCCCAAATGAAATCCTCAATCCCGATGTTGGGTAAAAGGAAATACCCGTGGTGGTGGAGGGTCATGAACATTCCAATTCTCGGCAGTATCATCGAGTCTTGGGAGGCACGAAGACGCATTAAAGAGTTGAAATCATCATCCAAATCTGAGGAAGCAATTTACTCTAAATCGGTGTGTAGAGGCCATGAAAACGCTCATAAATCGCGTATTGAATCCGAGTATAGCATGGCACTAGAGGCGATTTTATGAACGCTGAAAAGTACCACAAATCAGTTGCTGATTATTACGATGAGGAGGCTGAAAGTTTTGAATCCCGAGCAAATGATAACCATGTGCTGAAAACACTAAGAGATCTGTTTCGAGAAGTGGTTCTCAAAGGTGAAATCAAAAATATACTTGAGATAGGGTACGGACCTGGATTAGATATGGTTTGGTTTGCTGGTAATGAGCAAACTAACACTGTAAGTGGCCTCGACATCACCCCTGAATTTCATAAAATTGTCTCGGCAAAAGCGGAACGGCTGCCAAAGCTGAATCCGTTGCTTGGAGGGCCTGAAGATTGCTTAAAGTACCTTCAACCAAATTCAATCGACACCATCTACGTCTTCTTTGGAGCACTCAACACCTGTGCTGAACTGGATAAGGCTGTCACTGAAATGTCCAAAGTTCTCAAACCAGGTGGGAAAATCGTAGCGTCTTTCGTCAACAAATGGTATGCATTCGACATTGTTTGGAATGCATTGATGTTGAGGCCTCGAAAGGCGATTGCTCGCTTGAGGAAAGTCTGGGGCGGTTACTCTCCTACTCGATTCTTGGCGTCTCGATGCTATTCCGCTCGAGAAGTTCACGCCTTCTTCAAGAAAGAATTCATCAAGAAACGCCGCACGGGTTACTGCATTACTCATCCGGCATGGTACAGACATCATTGGGCCCCGCATCAAAGTACCAGAAGCAAGGTGTTCTACAAACTGGACACGATGCTCCAATGGACGCCTTTTTGGAATCTTGGAGAATACAGCCTTTACGTTTATGAAAAGCCAGTGTAAATCTCCTCGATGAGCGAATTCAAGCTTTTCCTGTTCGCCTGACTTTCCGATTGATTGGCTAAACCATCGTCCAATCGGATGGATGCAAGAACAGATTCACGCATTTGGACTTCCATTCGTTGTCTTCGAACGATGCCTATTCGTTGCGTCTTTTTCGAAGTCACTTCGTGAACAATATCTGCGAATTCTTTTTGCCGGCACCTGTACGTCAACTGAGGGTGCAGAACGCCACTTTTCGATGACTCAACCGTTTTCCAGACGTATTCTGCTAGTTCGTCGACCGATACCAGCGACATCCACTGCATACCGTTTCCGATGATTGGAATACGATTGGAGTGGAGATACATCATGGGAAACCAAGAGCCTGCACCAATGACCCAAGGGGCTCGAATAATCGCTACTTCCTGCCCGTCCGTCAAAAAATCACGAAGAGGTTGTTCAGCAATAGCGTACGACCGAGCATATCCAGTCGGGTTGATTTGATCGTCTACTTGGACCAGTTTCTCACCGCATTCACCGTAACTCAAACTTCCATTGACGGTCACAATGAACGGCTTCGATTGGCTTTCTCGCACTGCTTCAATGAAACGAGTAAAGGCGTTGTTGGCTTGTCTTGACACCTCATTACGACTTGATTCTGTATTCCCGTTTGCTCGTGCTGCAATGATGATGCAGTCGTATTTTTTAACGATTAAAGACCAATCTACACTTGCATCGAGGAAATTGAACTGCTCAAGTTCAATACGTTCAAGATTGGGTTTGTTCCGATGATAGGTGCCTGTTAACTCAAAATGTTCAGGCGCCTTAGTTGCAATGCTTCGGCCGATGAAGCCTGACGCACCAACCAAGAGGACTCGCATGCCGTTGGGTTAGGGCAGTATGAATTGAAGATGATGTTCAATTGGAAGAGAACGTCTCAATAATCCGCTGAGAAGTTTTCTCCGCCGAAAGCAGTGCTCCTTCGACGCTTCCATGCACCGTATGGTCGCCGCATTCGAACGGACCATCAGTTGCTGAAGATTGACCAGAGAGTGCAATACCTGCTCCTACTTCTGGCAAAGCGTGTTCAATGTGCTGGATGGCTAAATTCTTCCATCCTTCAACATCTGGGCCAAACCAAGAACGCAATTCCTTTGTGGCAACATCGAGTACCTCTTCGGCACTTGTTAGGCCCAATGCTTCTGCAGTTTCTCCGACGATGGTAACGGTGACCAGTGAACGGCCATCAGGTGCATAACTTGGTTGTACATCCGATGGCACGGCGATGTGGGCTATCAACTGATTTTGAGTTTTAACATCCCCATTGAGCATGATGTGGTTGGAAGTAAAAGGTGACTTGGGCGCATCAAAATGCAGCGTCCAAACATGGCGCTTGCTTTCACTCCGTCGAGGGTTGTAAGCATGAACGACAGCATCAAACGTTTTTTCTTGACCCCCTATTCTCAGGGTGTGCTCATCAAGAACCTCAGTCTTGGTACTCAAATGGATGCGTTCATGTCCAAGAACATCTGCAAGATATTGAGGGGCTGCTGCGATTCCATCTTTTGGAAGAACCATGTCCCCTTCTGACATCATTCGGAACACAAAACGGAACATTCTCTCATTTGTTCGCAGGTCCTTTTCAAGAAAAATACCTGAAAAGAGTGGATGGAAAAAACGGTCAATCATGGATTGGGAGAATCCCCTCTTGTGAAGCATGGTACTGGTTTCCTTATCGTCACCGGAAAATACTCGTTCTGTTTTTCCTCGTCGGACAAACTCGCGCAATCGAGCCACGCGCAGCAAATCAAAAGGAGATGCAAAACCGTTTAATCCGCCTGCAAGTCCCTGAACAGGACGACGGAAAGGGTCGGCTAAGCGCCAGAACTTGGGTTTACCTTTCTTGTGTTGAACGACAACTGCGCCGGGTTCAAACGCTTGGGCTTCGAGTTTCTTGAAATCAAAAGCACGCTTCGAGGTAGGGTAAGCTGTTTGCATCACGTGGAAACCATGATCGATGAGAAATCCGTTGATTTTATCGGTCATCATTCGCCCACCAATGCGGTCTGCTTTTTCATAGACTTGCACATCGAAACCCGCCTCATGAAGGAGCGCAGCGCAGCGAAGACCAGACAATCCTGCGCCGAGAACTGCGATGGATTGGCTCAACATACCACCTCAAATGTTCAGTTTTTCTTTGAACTCTTCCAAGAAAGGTCCCATTGATTGGATGAGCAGTGCATCAGGATGTGTTCGAATGACCAGACCGTCGAGGTACATCAACGCCCGAATAATCGGAAATGCTTCCTCGCCAAAGTTCGCACCTGCGTGTTCAACTGCAGCACGGACAGTTTTCATCATGATACGGGTGAGACTTTGTTCGCCAACCGGTTTGTTCTCAAAGTCATGGTATATTTCTCCCATCGTCGCATAGTATTTCTTGAGTTTCTTTTCGTTTGGTGTGACTTCGGTCATGGCGAGCAACGCCGTGAATGCCTCTTGGCGTTCCTGACGTGACAGGTGGTCAAAGAACGTGAACAGCGAGTGGGCAACATGTTTTGGAGCATGGCAGATGGCGCCATTGTCGATAAAAACGAACTTACCGTCTTTGTCAACAATACAATTCCCGGGATGGAGGTCCCCGTGGAAGGTACCAATCCCAAACAAGAAGGCACCATGTATACGGAAAAACTGAAGCAGGAAATCCCAACTGAGTGATTTTTGTTCAATTCCCTCTTCCAGCGACATGCCTTCGATGTATTCGGAAACGAGAATGTCTTGGTTGGAAAGTTCCGAGTAGTATACTGGGAAACGAAGCAGGGACATTTCAAAGTCATTGGACAGAGAAGTCTGAATTCCCTTGAGTTCATCTGCTCCTTTGATTTCGTTACGCAAGTCAAGTTCTCTCAGTGTGTAGTCAGCAACGTGATTGATCAGTGCCATTGGATTGCCGACCTTCCGAAGTTTTGGCGCAAAGATGAGGAATATTCGCAACCATCTGCGCATTCGAGTAACTTCTTTCTTAAATTCAACAGCGTTTGTTTGCTTGATGAATTTGATGACCACTTCTTCCCCCGACTTCAGACGGCCACGATGAACTTGACCAACGGATGCTGCTGCGAGGGGTTCGTCATTGATGAATTCAAACGCATCGGTGAAACCTTTCGGCGCTTTTTTGGCAATTGTCTCGTGCAAATTCTCAGATTCAATTGACGCTGCATGCTGATACAATTGCTGCAGTTGACGGCACTTTTCCACACCGAGTAAATCCGGTCGAAGGGCGAAAATTTGGGCCAATTTCACCGCAATGAGGCCTTGTCGTTGAATCCAATCAAGGTCTGCGGGCTTCTTACGCAAAATTTGTCGCATGAAGCGAAAGAACGTGAATGCTCGCATGCCACGGTTTTAGGACAGCGGCTTATCAAAGGATGTTTTTTAATCCGATTCTTCATCCAATTCTTCATCGATAAAAATCAAGGTGTAACGCCATGTTGGCTCATCTGCATCTTCGACGGCCTCTCGGCGAACACGGACATTTCCGTTGTCAGGATAGCGAGCCAGGAGCGCACCTTGGATGATTCCGTCGTCAAGTTCCCAGAGCGGTAATGCCTCTTGAGAATCGATGTTTGCCGGGTGCGCAAGTGTGACGATGATGTGGAAGAATGGGTCGCTGTCGTAGTCGAGTTCACCGAGTCCTGCATGTTCCCACCAGTCCATCAATTCGTTGAGGTATTCAACGTGACCTTCGATTTTGCGAAGGCTAAAGGTTAATTCTTCCCCAATGCGTTGCCCAACTTGGCGCAACATGGTGTTGATGTCTATGCCAAGTTGATTGAGACTTTGGACGGTTCCTTCTTGCAGTGCTGCACGTGCTTGGTTAATGCCGCGAGTGGATGCCAGGAACGATTCAGGATTGAAAGGGGTATCTTTTTCTGGTAATTCAGAACTGACTTGAAGTGCATCTCGAAACTGATCAAGGAACGAACCTTGTCCGACCGTAAGTCGCAATGGGTCGACAATTCGCTCTTCAGTAAAACGCTTCTTCGCGCTTTCAAAGTCCACTGCCTTGCTCCAAATAGCGGATACGAAGTCCGAGTGGGAACTGCTGAATACATCGGAGTTGATGACCAATGCTGCGTCTTCACGACCGCGACCAACGGGGTTCTCCTCGACATGGAGGAATTGAATGACGTTGTTCGTGTCTTGCAATACGCCAAGTGAACTTATTTCATCGGTGTGGCGTACTTCAATGCCGTCATCGAGTTGGTCGTAGAAACGAATTGTTCTGCGGTCAAGTTGTGCAAGAACGGTAACGACGACGCCGCGTTGAGAGGCCGAGTTAACTTCAGCAAGGCCGGATGAACGGCAAAGATGGAGAATACCAAATCGACCGAGAAGCAGGGTGAGGCGCTCTTCAGCCTCATCCGCAAAGTTTGCAATCTTCTTGTGAATGTGTTCGCGACCTTTCAGTACTGCAAATCGAGCACTTGTTTCTCCAGATTCGCCGTCTTTTTCATCTTCGTAGTCGGATTTAGCACCGGACATCAATTTGTCAAACGATTGGCTGGTACGGTCAATTCGTTCACGTTGGTCCTTGATGAGGCGCTTGAATAAAACTGGAAGAGACGAGCAAGAAAAGCGCATTGGTCGGTCGGCCGTAACGCTAACCAACCCAATTTCAGTAAGTCTTGACAAGGAGTTGTATGCATCAAGACGGTTGGTTCCGAGTTTCTTTGCAAGCTCGCTTGCTTTGAGTTCCTTTGAGGTCGAGAGGATTACGACGGAACGAGCTTCTCGCTCAGACAATCCAGCGTCTTGGAACAGTTCTGCCCAATTCATTTCATTTCTCCTCCGGATGAGAGGGAACTGAATGCATCAAGAATTCGGGCAACGTGACGTCGAGGTCTAAAGAGCCAGTCGTAGCAATAGTGGACCTTGCGGTCCGGACCGATGAGGAATGAGGATTTACTCGGGAAAATACCGAGGTGGACGGGTACGCCGTATGCATCAGCAACCTCGCGATCAGGATCGCTCAGAAGAGCGAATGGCAAATTGAGTTCTGACTTGAAACGGCGATGGTCTTCAAGAGAATCTTGGCTGATTCCAATTACTTCTACAGGAGGGGTGAGCGATTGGAACAAATCGTACTGTTGCTTGAACGTCAAACATCCTCGCTTACAAGTCGGAGACCCGTCTTTAGCATAGAAGAACAGAACCTTCCATTTGTCATCGTAATCAGCCAACGAAATTGTCTCGTCAGAAGTCGAGGGAAGCGTAAAGTTTGGTGCAGTCTGACCGACAAGTTTGTTTCCCATACCAGTCCCACCGGTGTTATCCTTGTAAACTAATACTATGCCTGTTCTGGAATTAGGTGACCCATGCGCTTGGCTTTTGTAGAGAGGTAATGGTTGTTGGTTTTGCATCGACCGGTGATGTGGGATACACGTTCATCGATTGAAATACCGTTCGACAACATGCCTTCGATTTTCAGAGGGTTATTGGTCATCAGTCGGACGCTTGTGACGCCAATCTGCTTCAGCATGTGAGCGCTGAAATCGTACTCACGACCGTCTGCTGGCAAGTTGAGAGCGAGGTTAGCATCGAGTGTGTCCATGCCGAGATCTTGAAGTGCGTAGGCACGGATTTTAGCTTCTAAGCCAATTCCTCGTCCTTCTTGACGCATGTAAACAACTGCGCCGCATCCTTCTTCTTGTATACGCTTCATTGCTGCTTTCAGTTGTGGGCCACAGTCGCACTTAAGGGATCCAAATGCATCACCGGTTAAGCACTCTGAGTGTATGCGTACCAGCGGGGATTTCGATGTGTCGTCGAGTCCAACGGAGAGGATACTGTGTTCGGCACCGTCGTCGTCAACAAAGACGCGCATCCTAAAGTTGCCCTGTTCGGTTGGAAGTACCGCGTCTGATTTGATGTCTTTTGCAAGGTTGTAGTTCTTGATATCAAGGTTGTAGTTCTTGTTCATGCCTCTACGTTTCCCGAACTGAATATAAAAGAGTGTATAGGACCTCTATTTTCAAAAACACTTCTTTATAACACCGAACTCGGAACTGAACTTCATGCACACCGTAGAATGCGACCTTGGAGTAGCGGCAATTGTCCGCAAATCTCGAAGCATTCTGTTGGTGAAAGAGGCTCATGGACGCTACAAGAACCATTGGGGACTTCCGAAAGGATACGTCAACAACAGCGAGCTCCCGAGCCACGCCGTGCTTCGTGAACTCTCTGAAGAGTGTGAAGTCGAGGGGCGGGTAGTTGGAGTACAGTCTGTACGTGAACGCCTGCTCGAAGGGACACCTGCCATTTTCATCGCTTACCTTGTGGAACTCGAAGACAATGAAGTTCCAACTCCTGGCGAAGAGGTCACTGAAACACGCTTTGTCAATGCAGATGAATTCGAATCGCTCAACTGGATCAGTGAAGCAATGCATTCCATGGCCCTCGCCGCCGTGAATTCAAACCAAGCACTGCGTACAATTGACTATGAGAGCACACGTGGGCATCCGTACATGCTGCACACACTACCCAAGACATGGGGGGGAGAAGCGTGAATCCTAGACTCCAAGACCGTGTTCGCTCCTGTAACCGAAAGCCAGTAAACAGTGAAGGAAAGTATGTCCTTTACTGGATGATTGCGAATCGACGGTTCAACAGCAATGCTGCCCTCGAATACGCCGCCCACTTAGCGAAGGAAAACAACGTGCCTTTGCTGGTCCTTGAAGAAATTTCAACCAGCCACAAATTCGCCAATGACCGCATTTGTACGTTTATGGTACAAGGAATGCTCGAGAACATCCGCATTTTCAAAGACAACAACATCCGATACATCCCTTGGGTAGAAACTCCGCTTAGTGGACACACCGGCAAACTCCATGACCTCTCTAAAGATGCTGTGATGATAGTCACCGATGATTTCCCAACCTACTTCCCTTCGAAGGCCGTCCGCCACGCCAGTCGATCCATAAGCCGCCAAATGGTTGCCGTCGACTCGAACGGAGTATTCCCCATGTCTTGGACAGAACGCGCTTACCCAACTGCGCACGGTTTCAGGCGATTCGTTCACCAAAACTTCGTCGAGTGTATGGAAACTTGGCCTCAGTCAAATCCTGTTCCTAAAGACCATTCCTTGTGGCTGGATGATGATTTGTTTAACCAGCTGTCTGAACGCTGGGAGTTCAACGTCACCCCGTTTGAATGGTTGTGGAGAGCGGGAGAGCCAGGCCGCTCTGGATTGGAAGCGCTTTCTACAATCAACATCGACCATTCTGTACCGCCGGTCCCTCATGCACGTGGTGGCAGGAGCACCGCCGTGCGAATGTTGCAGGAATTCCTCAACAACCGGCTGTATCGCTACGCAGATGACCGCAACCAAGTGAAGGCTCCAGCAACCAGTGGACTCTCGCCTTGGTTCCACTTTGGCCACATCTCCACAATCGAAGTTGTTCAACAGATTTTGATAACCAGTAATTGGGACCCTGAAACAATTCAAATGCCGCGTAAGGGTTCAAGAGAAGGCTGGTGGAATCTCGACCGTTCCATCGAAAGTTTCCTCGACCAAATCATTACATGGAGAGAACTTGGGTTCAACAACGCCTACCACATCCCTGAACACAACCAGTTTGAATCATTACCGGACTGGGCAAAAACCACGCTCATGGAACACGCCAGTGACGAGCGAGTTCAGTACACACTCAAACAAATCACTGAAGCGGACACTCACGACGAGATATGGAACGCTGCGCAACGCCAGTTGGTTCGCGACGGAATCATTCACAACTATCTGAGGATGTTGTGGGGCAAAAGAATACTCGAATGGTCACCATCGCCTCAAGTCGCTGCTGAATGGATGATTGAACTGAACGACACGTACGCTCTCGATGGGCGCGATCCAAACTCCTACACTGGGATATTTTGGGTTCTTGGACGCCACGACAGAGCATGGGGTCCCGAGAGAGCGATATTCGGAAAGATACGCTACATGTCCTCCGCCAACACTCGACGCAAGTTCGATTTGAAGCCGTACTTGCAAGAATATCGATACTGAGGTGAGAACTTGGAATTCAAACACTCTACTGAAGTTGTGACCAGTGTCGAAGAGACCTTCGCATGGCACGAACGCAAAGGTGCTTTCAGAAGATTGATGCCTCCATGGGAAAAAGCCGAACAAGTCGGTGAACTTTCATCACTGGAAGACGGTACGCGACTGACGTTCAAATTCCCTATGGGCCCTATCAAGATGAAGTGGATTGCTGAACACTCAGGATACAAACCACCGCACGCCTTTGAAGACACCATGATCAAAGGTCCGTTCAAGACCTGGCATCACGTCCATTCCTTCGTAGAAACCGAAGATGGGGCATGCAGAGTTGACGACCATGTGGAATACACCCTACCGATGGGGATTCTTGGACGAATATTCGGTGGTGGAAACGTGCGCAAGCGGTTGCAACGAATGTTCAAAGCCCGTGAAATTCGCCTTAGCAAAGACACCAAACGCTACAACAATTTCGCTCACATCAAGAGAAAGAAAATACTGATAGCTGGATCATCTGGCCTTATTGGCCGTCAACTCATCGCTTTCTTTGACACCGCAGGACACGATGTTTGGCGCCTTGTTCGTAAAGAACCTGGCAAGAATCAAATTCAGTGGAGTCCAAGCGATGGGAAAATCAACGCTGACGAACTTGAAGGGTTCGACGCAATTATCCACTTGGGCGGTGCGGGGATTGGCGACAAGCGCTGGACAAAGCAGCGGAAAATCGTTCTTGAGAAAAGCCGTACAGACAGTACAAGTCTCCTCGCTTCGACCATTGCAGGACTCGAAAACAAACCTGAAGTTTTCATTGTCTCAAGCGCAATGGGCATCTACGGTAGCCGTGGCGATGAAGAATTAACTGAAGATTCAGCTGTTGGTGAAGGATTCCTCCCCGACATGTGTGTCGCTTGGGAAAAATCAGCTCAAGCCGCCATCGATGCAGGTGTACGAACCATTCACTGCCGTACCAGCCTCGTCTTAGACGCAACGGGCGGAGTTCTGCAAAAGATGCTGTTACCTGCTCAACTAGGCGCAGGTGGGCCAATCGGATGGGGCAAACAATGGTACTCTTGGATTGCAATGGACGACCAAGTATACGCAATGGACCATTTGATGATGACACCTGAATGCGAAGGGGTGTACAACTTTGGATCACCGAACCCTGTTCGACAGAAAACCTTCGCCAAGATTCTTGGCAAAGTGTTGTGGCGACCTTCGTTTATTCCCGTTCCACCAATTGGAATCTGGTTCTTACTTGGCAAGATGGGCGTTACCTTGGCAACCGACAGCGGCAAAATCCTTCCAAACAGACTCACTGAAAGTGGATATGAATTCCAATACTCCACACTTGAACCTGCTTTACGAGATGCTCTTGGTAAGTGGAAGAACTGAAAGCGACTGTTCTACACCGAGACCTCGGTTGAACGGGAAAATATCACCTGAAAAAGTCGAACGAGAACTCCAAGCCATCAACAGTTCGAGTACTAAGTATGGCAAGGCTTCTTCTCACTCAATCGAGTGAACTTAATCGAAGTTTGGCGAAAGCAACGTCGAAAAAGCAACTTGCATTTTGCGGTAGAAGTTGAGCGTGAGGCGACGACTGAGGACATCTCCGTTGCGACGAACTGCTTCACTAAGAATAGCGTTGTAAGCCATGCACATCAATCGTGGAGAGCGACGTGCATCCTTATCGAGCAGTGGTAGGAGTCCAAGTGCACTCTTGCGGTGTGCGTGAATGTGGTCAATGTAGTGGCGCATAAAATTCTGCCAAGCCTTCGTTCCAGCAAGCGTTGGATCACGCAAGTCAGATTGGGAGATTCCGAACTTCGCAAGTTCTTCCGAAGGAATGTAAATGCGGTTTCGTGACAAGTCTTCTTGAACGTCACGAAGGACATTGACCAATTGAAGGAAAATTCCCATTTCCACAGCGTGACGGCGAGCATTTGGGTCGCTGTATCCGTAGATTTCAATCAAGCACAGGCCGACGGTTGAAGCCACGCGGTAGCAGTACCGGCGAAGGTCCTCGAATCGCTCATAGGTTGTTTCAAACAAATCATCTTCCATACCGTTGATGAGTTCACGAAGGTGAACCATCTCGATGGGATAGCGGTGTAGTGTGTCGGCAAGAGCGATGAACATCGGTTCGCTCATCTTGCTACCAGCTTCGATGAGGTCGAGTTTCTCTCGGAACGAATTGAGAGCACGAAGCCGTTCAAAATGTTCTTGCTCCGAGAAGAGTGAATTGAAGTTCCGTTGCTCGAGAAGCGCTTCACTTTGTGTTCGGGTGAGCGAATCCAGATGAGTTAAGTCACCTTTAGGGAGCCAGTCACCGTCAACGATATCGTCGACCCGACGGCAAAAAGCGTACAGAGCATTGACTGCTTTGCGCTTCGGTTCTGGCAGGTGCCGGAAAGAACGGAAAAACGACGAGGATGCTGCTCGGGCAATTCCTTCACATTCGAGGTATGCAGAATGAACGCGTTCAGCCATGCCGACATCGTCTTGATGGTTCAACAGAAAACTCGACGTCACTTGATTCACTCCAACACCCCTCTTCCTCTGCTGTCCATATATCAAGTGTGGTTTTTTTTCAATGACAAACGCTCACTGGAATCAAGCCAATTGCGTCCAATCGACGTCTGCTTCAGCCATTTCGACTTCTTCGACATCCATCTGAGCGAGTTGAAGTTTGCCAGAAAGTTCGTCGTTTACAGCGTGCCAGTATGAATACGCTTCAATAACCCAAATACCGGATTCACGGGTTCCGTTTCCTGAACCTTTGACACCGCCAAACGGTAAGTGTGCCTCTGCACCGGTGGTTGAATTGTTGATTCCGGTCATTCCAGCCTTGATTCCGGTCTTGTAACGGTAGGCTTCAAGACGATCGTTGGTGTAAATAGCTGAAGAAAGTCCGTACGGGCTTGCGTTTGCCAAGTGAAGTGCGTGGTCAAAGTCGTCTGCTTTGCAGATGGTAACTGCTGGCCCGAAGACTTCCTCGTGGAAGCATTCCATGTCTTCGGTCACTTCGGTAAAGACGTGAGGCCACATGTAAACGCCGTCTTCAGCATTGCTGAGGAAGTTTGTAGGTTTGTTGTCGCTTGTGATACGGCCTTGTCCGAAGATTTGCTTAGCACCAGACGCATTGCACATGTCTACACCGGTGAGGAAATCCTTAGCGTACTTTTCAGAGAGCATAGGTCCGTAAAGAACACCGTCATGAACGAGTGAATCGCCAATAGTTGTTGATTCGACTTTTTCCATGAACTTGGTCATGAAATCATCGTAAATGTCCTTGTGAAGAATCAGGTTTCCAAGTGAGGTGCAGCGTTGTCCTGCGGTTCCGAACGCTCCCCAGTAGGCGCCTTCAACAGCGTTTTCGAGGTTTGCGCTTGGCATAACGACCAGTGGGTTCTTGCCACCGAGTTCAAGTGAACACGAGACAAGGTTCCGTCCACAAACTTCACCAATCATCTTACCGACTTCTGTAGAACCGGTGAAGGAGATTTTGTTGACTCGCCCTTCGTCGACTGCGTCAACCAAGTGTTGTCCGGCACCGCTGCCTTTGCCGTGAATCAAATTGATAACACCGTTTGGCAATCCTGCTTCGTGCATGATACGAGCCAAAGCAAAGGAAAGCAATGGTGCGTCTTGCGGACTCTTCCAAACGCAGGTATTACCACACATGATGGCTGGAATCATCTTCCAGAACGGTACTGCAGCAGGGAAGTTGCAAGCGTTGATGATACCGCAGACACCAAGCGGGCGGCGGTAGGTGAACAGTTCCTTGTCAGGCAATTCAGAGTTGACGGTCTGTCCGTAAAGACGGCGACCTTCGGACTGGAAAAACAAGCATGTATCGATGGCTTCCTGAACTGAACCTGCTGCTTCTTTGAGCGTCTTTCCAATTTCACGGGTTTCAAGAGCGACGATAGCATCTTTGTGATCCATGAGCAAACGGCCCATGTTTCCAATTATTTGACCACGGGTTGGAGCAGGTGTTGCAGCCCATCCAGGGAATGCAGCGTGAGCAGCATCCAATGCTGCGTTGACATCAGCCTTGGTCGACAATGGGAATTCACCGAGCGTGTCGTTGAGGATGGCTGGGTTGATGGATGTGAAGGTTGCACCATCGCTAGCAAGCGTCAATTGACCGTTGATGATATTGAATCCTTTTACCGACGGTTTACCGTTTGGATTTTCTGCTGCTAAAAATTCGAGACCTGTTTCAAGAACGTGAACCATGACACACCCAACGGAACGCCCCTCTTGAAATTGATGGAGTGAATTCAAAGGAAATTTTCTCGTTCGCCGCCATCAAATGTCGACTTAAGGTTAAAAGGGGGTCGGCATGAATCGGGTAGGAGAGGCGGTCAGCCGATGATTAAATAGGCTCGACGACTCGATAATTGAAGTGATACTATGGTAAAAGATGAGAAAACAATGTCGTTGCGTGTTTCAAAGGCTATTCCGTCCGATGTTGGACACGGTAGGGCTCGTATTTCTGGAGAAAACGACCTCGGTCTTAAACCAGGTGATATCGTCGAAATTAAGGGTGAAAAGCGCTCAACTGCTGCAATTTACTGGCGCAGCCGACCTGAAGATGCGAAAATGGAAATCGTTCGTGTTGATGGAATCATACGTAAAAATGCAGGAGTAAGCCTCGGAGACCGGGTTACGGTAAGCAAGGTTGTTGCCAAAGAATGCACGAAGCTCGTTCTGTCACCTGTTATGGCCAACAAGCAGAAGGTCAAGTTCGGACCAGGCATCGAAGGATTCGCTCGCCGAGGATTATCCAAGCGACCGGTTGTTCAAGGCGACCGTATTTTCATTCCCGGGATGACTTTGTTCGCTGAAGCACTCCCATTCGCCGTTCTCCAGACAACGCCAAAAGGCATCGTCAAGGTTACCAATGAAACGGACATTGTCATCAAAGACGAAGCGGTTGACGATGTTGACGTCGGCCAATCTGAAGGCATCACCTACGAAGACGTTGGCGGTATCGGCCAGCAACTGCAGAAAGTTCGTGAAATGATTGAACTGCCTCTCAAGCACCCAGAGTTGTTTCGCCGGCTAGGAATTGACCCGCCAAAGGGAGTTCTGCTTCACGGTCCGCCTGGAACTGGAAAGACCATGATTGCAAAGGCGGTCGCTACCGAAGTAAACGCTCACTTCAAGAGCATCAACGGCCCTGAAATTATCTCAAAGTATTACGGTGAGTCTGAAAAGCAGCTCCGTGAAATTTTCGACGAAGCGGCTGAAAACGCACCTGCCATCATATTCATTGACGAAATCGACTCGATCTGTCCAAAGCGAGAAGATGTGAGTGGTGAAGTTGAACGGCGTGTTGTCGCTCAGATGCTCACGCTCATGGACGGTATGCAGGGCCGAGACAACGTGGTTGTCATAGGCGCAACCAATCGAAGAGATGCCATCGACCCTGCCTTGAGGAGACCTGGACGATTCGACCGTGAAATCGAGATTGGCGTTCCAGACCGAGATGGACGCAGTGAAATCATGGATGTTCACACACGCCAAATGCCAATTTCCGATGATTTCGAAATCAACTGGGTTCTCGATAACACCTACGGTTTTGTCGGGGCGGACCTTGCTGCACTCGTTCGTGAAGCAGCAATGAAAGCTTTGCGTCGATACCTGCCGGAAATCGATTTGGAAGAAGAGACAATTCCACCGGAAGTTCTCGAAAAGATGGAAGTACGAATGGAGGACTTCCGATATGCCATCAAGGAAGTTGAACCGTCTGCTCTGCGTGAAATCTACGTTGAAATCCCAGAAGTCACTTGGGAAGAAGTCGGTGGATTAGATGAAGTCAAAGACCGACTCAAGGAATCCGTCGAATGGCCGCTTACAAAGCCGGAATTGTTCGAACACTTCGGCATAAAGCCACCGAGAGGCATTGTTCTGTTCGGCGCACCAGGTACTGGAAAGACCCTGCTGGCCAAGGCTATTGCGAACGAGGCTCAAGCCAATTTCATCAGTATCAAGGGCCCAGAAATGATCTCCAAATGGGTTGGAGAATCTGAGCGTGGTATCCGTGAGATCTTCAAAAAGGCAAAGCAATCGGCCCCAGCAATTATATTCCTCGATGAATTTGAATCGATAGCAAGTGTGCGCTCGTCGTCAAGTACCGAAGGAAGCGATGTTGGAAACCGAGTCGTCAACCAGTTGCTGGCAAGCATGGACGGTGTTGAGTCTCTGGATGGCGTTATCATCGTTGCAGCAACCAACCGACCGGAAATGATTGACCCAGCACTGCTGCGTAGCGGTCGATTTGAACGTGTTCTTCACGTACCTCCACCGGATGCTGGAGCACGAGAAGTTATTTTCAACATACACAGCGAAGGTATGCCACTCTCCAAATTCTCCCTCAAGGACGTAATCGGTGGTCTCGAAGGATTCACTGGTGCCGACATAGAAGCGGTTTGCCGTGAAGCGGCTCTAATCTGTATGCGTGCTGGCAAGAAGAAGGTCACAAAGACCCACTTCGAAGAAGCCATCAAGCGTGTCCGACCTACGGTCACCCCTGAGATGCTCGCCTACTATCAAAAGATGGAAACAATGCTCACATCTGGACTCTCGAACATCAAGCGTTCCAGAGATACTGGGTTCGGAATGGAATCAATGTGAGGCCCTTCCTTGCATCGACGCATTGATGTGCTGCATTGATGTGGTTAACCTGTAAGTGGAGTGAAATTATGGCTGTTTTTGCACGAGAAATAATCGGTCGTGAAGTCATTGACTCACACAGTGTACTTTTGGGGACACTGCGAGACATCGTTTTCGACAAGCAGTCCGGTTCAATCTCTGCAATCCGAGTGAAGGTGGAACAAGATATCGATCCGACGGTGTTGCCTTGGGAGATGATCGAAGGATTGATGCACATTACAGTTGATGAAGTATCTCGGATTGCTTCTCGCGTTCATTTGAAGCGGTAGAACTGCCTCAAAATCACCATCAGCGCTCTTTTACGATGAGCATTTGAGACCCACCTGATAACAACCTTCTAAACCCAATGGAACACGTGGGAATGTCGGAACAGTGCTCTAGAGGTGGCCCAATGCTCGATGAATTAAATCTAAACTATCGCAGAATCGGGCTTCAAGCCGCATTTTGGTCTGTAATGATGATTTTGTTACTGAGCATTTTGGTTAATTTCGTTAATATTTCAAACACCAATCAATTGTCCGCTTACGATAACGATTGGAACGATATGTCTGCGTTTCGCCAAGACATCAAGGATTTAGGTATTCAAACCAACTCATTGGTGAGCAGTCCACTCCTACTAGCCGACATAGAAGACCCACGAAACACGACCTACATCCTAGCAGGTGTTGAGCGAGATACACTTTCCCTCCCTCAATTCGACAGCGACGGATTCATTACCATCGCTTCCGAAGATGGATATTCACCCTCGGAAATTGATGCAATCGTTGAATTTGTGGATGCTGGCGGCACTGCACTGGTTCTTGACGACTACGGATTTGCAGGCAGTATTGCTCAAGCCTATGGAGTACGCTACACAGGATATCAGCTCTTCGACACAACATACGTCCAGGAATTAGATTACAATTACATCTGGATGTGTGTACAAGCAACACCTTGTGGTATGAACGGCACCAGCATCGACCCAACTACCATTTCCGTTCACGAACGATGGAGCGGTGCCAGCGGCGAAGGGGCACATCCTTGCAACCTCATGAACGGTCAGTCCATGCCTCTGGAAGATGCTGGTTTGTGCGCTCACCATTGGAACAACGGTGAAATTGAATACAACGCAACCTACCAAATGCTCCTCAACAACATCACTGCTTTGGAACTTATTCCTGGCGTTAACGGAGCATTGTCAGAAGTTTCCATTCGTGCTGTCACCAGCAACGAAGCAACGGTTGACGTCAACGGTGACGGAGAGATTTGGGTCGGTAACGAAGTCAACTCCGAGACGCCCGACCTATGGGGACAGTTCAACCTCAGCGTCGAAGCATGTGCTCGAAAATCATGCGACCCCAATGAAGGCGGTCGAATCGTCTTCATTGCCGATGGGTCTGCGCTGATCAATGCCATTTACGACTACGAAGGTTTCAACGACCCCAACAACCCGTTGTACGGAACAAATAACTGCGTGACCAACAATACCAAGTGTATTCCCGAAAACGACAACAGGAAATGGGCGCTGGATTTCATCGCTGAAGCGTTGATGTCGAGTAAGATTGGCGAGGAAGGGCAGCCTTCAGAAAACGCCATGGTCATCTTTGATGAATCAAGACACCCACAAAACGCTTTGTTGGCCGATTCCTACAACACCGTTTACTTCCTGTTGGTCTATTTCACCGGCGAAGGACTTGCTATGCTCTTGTTGTTCCTCGGTCTGTTCATCGCCTTCGAAGCGGTCCTCATCAAGAAGCGTGACCCAGAACCATGGCGGCACGTATTCAGCATCATTTACTACGGATTTGGCGATGCCAACCGTTACACCTACTATGCCAAGACCGACAAGATTCGACAAGTGTTCCTTTCCAAGGTAAGAAACCAAAACGGCCTGTCTCGAGAAGAGTTCCACGCTATGCCGGCCAGAGAATTGGTTTCACTCATCAACGACCCAGTCTTAGCAAAGTTCGCCATTGAACCGAGTAAATACTCTCTCGAACAGACGGTAGCTGTCGTCAAACGAATCAAAGCGTGGGGAAGAACCTGAGGTGAAATTATGTGGACACGTAAGGCATCTTTCACATTCACCGGTGGCATCGCACTGATCCTCATAGGAATGATGATCGCAAATCTCCAGATGATGATTCTCGGACTAACGTTCATCGCTTTCATTGTTGTTAACTCGTGGATTTCTGGTCACGGAGATGTCGAAGTTCAACGAACACTTTCAGCAGATAACCTCTACAAAGGCGATGATTTGTACGTCGAACTGCTGGTAACCAACCGTTCGAACCGAAATACCCAACTGCTGGAAGTCTACGATAATATTCCGCACGAAATGAAATTGAGGAGTGGCCTTAACCAAATGCGGCTCAACCTCAAACCAGGCGAAAGCGCTCGAATACGCTATGTCCTACGATGCCCGCTTCGCGGTCATTTCTCGATTGGCCCTGTTTCACTGCGCTCACGCAACACCTTCAACTTGGGAGTCGAGGAAATGTATGTCGACCATCACAGTGACATTGTCATCTTCCCACAAATCAAGGAAGTGGAAGAAGCATTCCTTCGCTCACGCACCCCGAAAATGTACACTGGAGCCACAACCTTACGAACGCCTGGCCAAGGTTCAGAATTCTACTCACTGCGAGAATATGTACCTGGCGACCCGTTCAAAAACATCAACTGGAAGGCGTTTGCCCGAACTGGCGACTTAATGGTCAACGAAAAGTGCCGAGATGCTGTTACAGACTTGTACATTCTTTTGGACAGCAGAGACATCGCTCGAATCGGGACGGTGCTGAAGAATCCTCTGGAAATGGGAACCGTCTCTGCTGCAAGCCTTGCTGCCTTTTTCCTCAAACGAAGAGACTCTGTAGCCCTGGCCATCTTCGACGACAACCTCTCTTATCTTCCACCGGATACCGGTGACAAGCAGTATTTCAAAATCCTCAGCGCTCTTGCCGGAGTGGCCCCAAAGGGTACCATGCCGTTACAGGCTGTTACGAACTCCTTGAGCGGAAGATTCAGCCGAGGCAGTCCAGTCTTCATCATCTCCTCGTGCGAAGGTGATGGAACAGTACCTGCTGCAGTCCGTGACCTCGTTGGACGCGGCCACGAAGTAACCGTACTTTCACCTTCAAGCATAGACTTTGAGCGATTGGTGAGTCGAATCCCTCGTATGTCCTACGAAGTTCTCAAACTCGAACGGCAGAACCGCCTAACTACATTGGCCGGTTCTGGAGCAATGGTCATCGATTGGATGCCTGACATGGACTTGTCACAAGCACTCATGCAAGTGAGGGGGTATTGAGATGGCTGATGATGTGGGATTGCAACGGGACGTCACCGTCACGGGTGAAATGAGCCCACGGACGCTGCACCTCAAACTTCTTCGAAAGCAGTGGCAAATCATCTCTTTGCAAGTTATTGCCACAATGGCACTTATCGGAATGTATCTGGAAGTTGTCTCCAATTACGTCGTTGATTCCATCGACCACACGATGCTGTTTGATACCATCGAAATACTAATTGGAGACCAACTGCCAATCGGAGATTGGTTGACCGGTGAAGGAAGAAGCGGGTTAGCTCGTTTCTTCGTACCCTTGGTGCTGGGACTGGCCGTTGGCGGCGGTATGGCTTTACTTGCCTTCCAAACGCCGAAAGTTCAACAACGTGTTAAACTTGGATTCATCGTCACACTCATCGTGGTCTTGGTCGGGCAACTTTTGCTGTCATGGCTTACTGGAATGCTGTTCTCTTTCGACCTACGCTTACCGAACTCGAACGAATTAAGCACCCTTGAATGGCCGCTGCTGATGATTCTTTCACTGATGATTCTGTTCCTTTATCTCTTGCCGGTCATCATGGGTGTACGTGGCATCTGGGGATTGTCTCGACGCTCAATTGCTTGGGCCATCGGGTTCACATTACTTTTCCTAGGAATACACGCCATTCTTGCCTTCCCACTCATCAACGGTCAGTTGGGCTCGTACGGTGATTCAGTCAACGTCATCGGTGCTCAATTCAGCGATCCAACCATCGGTATATTCGGACTGATGCTGGTGACCAAACAACAATTTGCGTTGATTATGATTGCAGTCCTCATCATGGTGTTCCAAGAATCATCGTACGCTGTCATCCGCTACCTTGAGTATGCCTACAGACTTCCTGAGTCGTGCAAGCGGGACCCCGAATACGTTCGACAAATGGACAACGTTCTCAACACTCACCTCAAACACACCTTTGGATTCCTTGGACTTACAGGAATTGCTACAATGGTGGCGCTCGGTTTCCACAGCGTTCTACTCGGTTTTGTCGAAGATTCAACCGGAAGTCAATGGGCTGGACAAATCTCTGAATCAATTGAATTGTCACTTACCTATGGATTGGTAATCTCGGCAGCCATGTTCTTGAGCATCATGGCATTGCTACGATTCTTTGTTCCTTGGGAGCGAATTTGGGGACTTATCTACGCCCGAAAGAACGCTGACGCATTGCCAACAGAAAAGCAAGTCGTCGAGATTTAATCACGCATCATTGCGAACGGATTGCAGAACGCGTCCGATGAGTTCAGCACACATCAACAACAGCAATGGTAATGCGCACCACGCTGCAATTGTACCGAGTACACCGTCCAACGTATCCAAGATGATTGGGTGAATCACCCACGTTCCAGCGATGACGAAAATCAGTAAAATACGTTCAATGAACAGAGGATATCGTCGACCTCCCGATTCGCTTCGGTGAAGAATTGTCGACGGTTCAGTCATGGGAACACCTCAGAATTCAAGATTCGACAACCGTGCTTCAAGAGCAGCCAAAGCCGGGTCGGTAGTTTGTTCCACAGCAGGTTCCTTCCTGCGATCCCATGACGCATCAAGACGAGCCAATTCGGCTTCAAGTTGGGCCCGCTCGTCACTGTGCTCAGTTTCACTGGTCGTGACTGGTGCACTGGTTGGGGTAGATTGCTTCGCATCTGGCTCGTCTTCATCAACCGGCGTTGGCATTTGTTCCCAACCTGACGCATCGACTTCTGCTGTTTCAGCAACAGCATCGAGTGAAACTGGAACCTGTCCAGCAAGTGAAGATTCCATGCCGTTCAACATGTCCTGTTCCACCGGTGTGCGTTGATCGTCCGGGATTGAATTGCGTTCATACGGCAATAAACCGTCGCGTTGAAACTCCCAAAGCATACCGCTTGGGACGCCATCGGCGAGTCCAGAAGCGTCCAGTTGAGTAATCAGTTCTTCAAGGACTCGAGCGGTATCTTCCAATGCAATCGCTTCACCAGCATCGCGTTGGTCCGCTTCCAAGTAGATGTCATCAAGAGCGACTTGAATGAGTTTACGAGTTGCTCGTGCGATACTTGGTAGTGCTTCGGGCCGAGTACAATTGTTCAGCAATGCATCCACTTCGTGTGGAGGTGCTCCGAGTCGAACGAGTTGTTCAAGGACATTTCTTAATCGACGCAACATAGTGATTGAGCGGTCGAAGTCTTCCAACAGATGTTCAAGGTCGATAACGACATGACCTACAGTTTCTCCCAATTGATGTTCGAGGCGTTGCTGAACGGACCAGCGTGCAAGTCCACGAACCGCCCCTGCAGTTTGTGGAACTTGTCGTTCGAGAAGCGTCATGACTTCACTGGAAAGAAGATGCCGCGGTGTTGCTGCAACATGGTCCACAGTCGATTGAATCACTTGCAATCCACGTTCGACAGCACGGTCGAGCAGCGTAACTGAGTAACCCAATGCGCGGGCATTCTCAAGCCGTTCAAGTACCGGTCCAAGGCCATCGAAAGTAGAAGCATCGTCAAGCAGTGCTTGAGCAAGTGGCTCTTCAGCCAGTCTTGCTCGTAGGCGTTCTGCTTCTTGGATATCCGAGAGCGCCTCTTCATGCGCTTGTGAAAGAGCTTCGGCACGCTCGATAAGCGATACCAGTTCTGCCTCAGCATGACCTCTTCGAGCACCGAGGTCACCCAATTCACGTAGAGTTTGTCGGCGTTCAGACATCAATTCACGAAGCTCAGCTTGTACTTGTGCCTGACGTGCCTCGTCTGTCGCCAAACGAGTTCGGTCCTCTTCAGCTCTACGGCGGGCCGCTTTCGCTTCCGATTCAATGGACTCCAATTCAGACGAATTCGAGTGGATCTTGTCTTCCATCATCATGGCTTCAGCTTGCGCTCGTGTATGGCGTTCTCGGGTTGCCTCAACTTGTTCTTGAAGAACTCGAAGCCGGCGTTCATCATCATCAGATTGCTGACGAATGGTGGCTAGCCTTTCACTTCCTGCCAGCAGGTCACCGTTGAGTTGTGCTTCCTTCAATGCCAATTCTTCAATTGATGAACGAAGCGTTTCGCTTGAATCCGCATGGCCAAGGGCCTTAGCCAATTCTGCTGCACGGACGCTCACCTGATGTTCCAGTTCATTCACACGCTTAACAAGCCGTTCAGCACGGTTTTCTGCTAGTTCTGCTGCTGCACGAGATTCTGCAACATCCAGTTGAAGTGAGTCGAGTGAAGAATTGGACGTTTCGACTTTTGTGAGGAACTCTTGTCGCGACTCAGATGCTTCACGGGCAAGGATTTGGGCGGCTTTCTTTCCAGATTGAGCCTCGTCGAGACGGCTGGCGAGAGCGGCTTTTTCCTTTTGTAAATCGTTGATCTGGTGTTCTGCTGACTCCAATCGACGTCGCAAACCTGCGTCGACTGCCAAGGGTTGAGTTGCGTCACCTGGCAATCCTCCACGAACCACTTCCACCGTTTCAGGGAAGGTGGCACTGGAACGGTTCTTGCGCAATTGCTCCATACCGATTTCAAATCCAAATAAGTCGATGAGTTTGCTCTTAAGATTAGCACGGCGACTTTCAGAACGTGTTCGAAGTGTCACAAGAAGGTCGTGGAAATCGTCGAGACGGAATTCGTCAACCGTACCCGAATCACGGGAAACAATAGTTCCTACAGGCAATCTGTGGAGTTTGAGGATTCGAGATGAATCTGTGAAGGTGAGCATTGCCTCCTCCAGGGATTGACCTTCAGGAGCAGATATACCAACCGGTACACCTCGAGCGAGAAGAACAGACACAGAGGTCGATGATTGGCCAGATTGAAGGTGTCCAGTCACTTCTTCCTTGACACCTGCAGTTAACATGGAAAGAATGGCATCAGGACCGCCACGGCCTTCACGCAGCACAAATCCTTCAGGCATTGGGCCGCCGGAAGCTCCGACTGAACCAAGTTCGCCTTCGAGAACTGCTGCTGCTGCTGAAATGAGACGTGCATGGTTGGTATTGGCTTCGGTCCAAACGCCCAGTGATACATCTCCTGCTTGAGCAAGAAGAAGTGAACCACCCTCGTGATGCATGGTCCAATGGCTACCACTGGTGATGCTTTCGTCTTCGACAATACTGATGTTCATCGCTTCCAGCGTAGAATGAATCTCTCTGGCAAGCGTTTCTGCTTCATTTGGCAACTCACCAACGCTGTCAATCAGCATGCCTTGGTCGATGGCAATTGCTCCACGAACGGTTTCGCGTTCAACCATTGTCCGGAGAACCGCTGACAAATCTCGAGACAAGAGGCGGACGACTGCGTCGCCACGAGCAAGGAGTCCTTGGCGATCTGCTGCGTGCTCAAAGGCTTCAGGAACAACTTCAGCAACGCTTCCAAGTCCAGCAAGGGAATATTCTCCTGCAATGTATCGGCTGCTTTCCTTGGATTCGAGGTCTTCCAGACGAAGTCGAGCCTCTTTACCTGCAAGCAGCAGTTTACCTTTACCCGATTCAGCGAGCCAACCAACGATACGACCTGCTCGGACCAAACGATGTCCAGCGGGAGTCTTTCGTCGACCAACCCAGGTGCTAATCACACCATGATCAAACGGTTGTATTGAACCGCTTTCGACGCTTATTGTTCCTTCAATTGGTTTTCCTTCGGGTAGATTAAACATGGTATCACTCACATTTGTGGGGTTGTCGCTAAGATTCGACGGTCGCGGTCAAGCGCATGTCGCCATCGTGCCAATCGTCCACCGTCTCCACTGAGTACGATGACGCGATTCGGACCAACGACATCCAGAACCATGCGTGAAGTACTCTCGCACCACACTTCATACACTTGACCCAAGCCAAGAGCGTGGCCCGTTTCTTGGGCGACGTTCATCATCTCTACGGCTTGGTTGACGGGTGCAAAAATGCCTTCCTCCCCGACGCTGGCCAAAAGTTGGCCTGAATCATCAAGAAGCATAGCATGATTGACGCCTTCAAGGCGACATAATCCGGCTAATGCACGTTGCAGCATGGTTCTCAAACAATCGGTCAGCGCTGTGGCCTTCAAGTACTTTTGCGCTTTTATCCCCCTAAAGGGGGATTTGAAGACCCAAATAGATTTTCCAACTGGAGATTCAAAAAAGAGCAGCGCGGAGACCTATTTCAGGGCTGATTTCCGCGCCCTATTCCGAGTTAAAAACCATGAGAAATCGACGAAACACCGGGGTATTTTATCTAATTTTTCAATTGAAAAAGTGAAATACCAATTGAAATATTCATTCACCGTTCTTGATGGAATGTATAGAATCCGGATACGGCAAGCGGTGAACTCAAACCGTAGAGGTGCACGCCAAGTACCATGGCGCAAGAGGGGGAACCGCTGTTTTCCGTACCAAAGTGCGACAGTTGCTCCAAACCCGCCATCCTTGAACAAGCCTATTCAGGACGCATTCTGTGCAGCGAACACATGGCGAAATCGGTTCGTAAAAAAATCGGAAAGGAACTACGCCAGCAACTCATCCTGCCCCGTGACAAGAATACCGTGATCTTTGTCGCCATATCCGGAGGCAAGGATTCCGCTGTATTGCTCGACAGTTTGGTTGACCGAGTCGGCCAACGTCCCGATGTCACCATCATTGCGGGAACCGTCGATGAAGGCATAGAGGGTTACCGTCCACCGTCATTGGTCTGCGCCCAAGAACTGTGCGAACGACTTGGTATAGAATTCATCACCGTATCCTATCCCGAATTGAGTTTCAAAGAAATGGACGAGGTTGCAAGTAAAATACCTGGCCTGGTGAAGGACAACAAAGACGCTCCTCGTATGCCTTGTTCCTATTGTGGCGTATTCCGTCGACAAGGAATCAACCACTTGGCAAAGCGAGTCAATGCAGATTATGTTGCCCTAGGACATAACCTCGACGACATGGCTCAAACGGTTCTCATGAACATGACCAACGGTGATGTTGAACGGACACTCAGACTCGCTCCGCACACAACAACTCCAGTGGATGGATTAGCACCACGTATTGTCCCATTGCGTTGGATACCTGAACAAGAAGTCCACCTCTATGCATTGCACAGAAACCTACCTCTTCATCACGAAGAATGCCCACATGCACAAGGTGCATTACGTTGGAGACATCGTGAAATGGTTGCTCAAATGGAAGCTGATGTACCAGGAACCCGACACGGCCTGCTTCGAATGGCTGACAACATCAAGTTGCTGCGTGACCAAGTAATCGAATTGGGTGGTTCAGAAGCTCGTCCTGCTCCACCAGTGCCGTGCCAAACATGCGGTGAACTTACCTCAGGCATTCAGTGCAAAGCGTGCGATATGCGCCAATTGATGAACGACGAATCATAGGACATTGTTCGCCAACTCGCCCAACTCTTGCGGACGACCACAGTAATGGCAGCGCAGTTGTAGGGGATCTCGCTCAATGACCCGCAACCGGTGTGGCTGAGGTTCACGCAGATTGGTTGTTATGCAGTTCGAGAAGGTGCATCGAACGACATTGACAACTTCATCGCCAAGGTTGATGGTGAGTTTTTCTGCCACCGAATACGCACGGATAATCGCAACGTGAGCATCAGGGGCAACAAGGGCTAAACGGTCAAGTTCTGGTTGTGTTAATTCTCGGTCTTCGACTTTGATGATGTCCTTTGAACCCATCTTCTTTGACGGGACGTTCATTACCAGCGAAATCGGAACCGAAGTTTCCCCACCTATGCCGAGCATTTCCAAGACACGCATTGCTTGTCCCGATGGAATATGGTCGATGACTGTACCGTTTCGAATTGCAGTTACACGTCGCATACTGTGTTCGTTCGACATCAAAGAGCACCTCCTTCTGCAAGAACATCAGCGGGAACCGTCACGCCGAGCAATCGGCACAGCAAAGCCATTCGAGCAACGACACCGTTGAATGCTTGTTCGAAATAACGGGCGTGCCGTGTTACGTCAACCGAAGGGTCGATTTCGTCTACACGAGGCAAAGGATGCATGACAATCATGTCTTGCTTCATGTCAGCAAGGTGGCGAGCGTGGAGTTTGTAAGCGCCCGCACATCGAGCATATTCGTCCTCATCAGCGAAACGCTCCTTCTGAATTCGAGTCATGTAGACAACATCTGCTTCCGCCATTGAACCGTACAAGTCTTCTGTTTCCACAACGTTTGCACCGTGCGCCTTCAAATCAGAAACAATTTCTTCAGGCATTCGAAGCAAATCCGGGCTCGCAAAAATGAGGTCACACCCGAATCTCACGAGGGCATGGGAAAGCGAGTGAACGGTTCGACCGTAACGCAAATCGCCTGCCAAAACGACCTTGAGCCCGTCAAGACGTCCGTGCGCTTGTTGGATTGTGAACAAGTCAAGCATGGTTTGAGTCGGGTGGTGGCCAGCTCCGTCGCCGCCGTTGAGAATCGGAACCCGTGCCGCATCCTGAGCGTATTGAGCAGCACCTTGACGAGGATGACGCATAGCGATGATGTCGGTGTAGCCGTCGACCATTTGGATGGTGTCAAAAAGCGTCTCACCTTTGACGACAGAGGATGTTTTGACATCGCCCAAGTTGACAACATCTCCACCAAGTCGCTTCATTGCCGTCTCGAACGACATACGAGTACGGGTGCTTGGCTCGAAAAACAGATTCCCAAGGATTCGTCCTTTCAAGAGCGGCAGATACAACTCGCCACGTGCCACTGGCAGTAGGCGTTCAGCATCGCTCAAAATGTCAAGAATTTGTTCGTTTGTTAAGTCGTCCATAGTGATAAGTCCAGCCACAATACTCCCTTCCTTCTCTAAAGGCGGTCAAAGACACCCATGAACATTCCCGTCGAATACGTTGAACTTGAAGGCCAAAGCGACGGACGAAACATCGGAGTGATTATCACCGTGATGCAACCGAGGAGTGTTATGGCTCTCGATGCATGGGCGGATGTAGATGCAGCAATTGATGCTGCTCGGCAATCCAGAAAGCAACGTATTGAGCGGCTAACAACTGCGTCTTCACTGGTCATACTTTCTGGCGCAGTGTGGCTTATGTGGCCAAACCTCCAATCTGCTCTAAAAGGTGATGCGGGGTTACTCGAAGGACTCGGCTACCCTTTGCTCGTCATCGCTTACGGCCTCATCTTGCAAGACTCAGTGTTGGACGACGCCAAAGCCAGAACTCGAATCGGTTCGTTTGCCTGCATTGCTTGGCCAGTTCTCCTTATCCTTGCAGCCAAGCACTTGAATGCTGAAGATAACGCAGCCATTGTCGGTAGTACCCTTTTGTTGGCAGTCGCTTACGCGTGCTTCCAGACCTCAGCGAACGTGCTGCAAGGCGGTTTGGATGTTCTGCGTTGGAGGGCCATTATGACCGGCCTCGGCGGTGTTGCTGCATTTTCACTGTTCGTTGGAGACATTCCTGAATCGATGACCTACGAGTGGTTAGCATCACTTGCGGCACTCGGGTCTTCAGTTGTGGCTACCGGGTACATTTGGTTCGTGGGCGATAAACAGCGAGGACAACGTAAGATATTCACCAAGCGCTTGGACGGTATCGAATCACAATTACTTCAACTCAAGGCAGATGGAGCGGCGGTTGATCAAGCATCAAGCCTGGTTATGACCGCCAAAGAAGAAGGTCACATTGACCCAGAATACGGCATGAAATTACTTGATGAAGCCGAAGAAGACATCGAAAGGACACTGTCATTGAGCGGCGACGTAGAAATCATTCAGGCGGATGCCCTAGAAGCAATCCAAAAGGCGGAAAGCATTGCTCCAACCGTAAAGCGCCCCCGTAAATCGTTTGACATGGGCGCCAGAGAAGTGAAGCTTGGCTCGTTACGTGAAGGTGAAACACTGTTCCGTCAATCGAAAAAATTGGCCAATGACATCATCGAATGGTGGGGGGTTGCGGAACAATCCATAGCCGAAGCCGGCCGACTCCTCACTGGCAACGATGCTGAAAGTATCCAACACCTCAAGGAACTACTCGCCGATGCGAAAAAGAAGATGGCCAACGAAGCGCCAAAAGAAGCCTATGAATTCGCCTCGGTCATCCCTCAACAATTACTGGCCGATGAAGACGCACAAGGTCGGGCGTTCGAATCGTTGAAAGAAGCCTCACGGCAACTCAAGCAAACAGACGGCCTTGACACCGAAGAAATGGAACTGCGGTTGCAACGGGCTGAGCAAGCCATAGAAGCAGGAAGCCCAAGCCAAGCCATTGGGTTAGCCGATGGAGTCGTACGTTCCATAGAAACAGAGCGGACAGCGATGGACAACGTCCGCAGGGGTCTCAAGCAGCGCAAAAAATTGGTTGCTCAATTCAAAGACCGTGACGATAAGGGCGATTGGGAAAAGCGCCTGAAGTCGGTTGAAGATGCTGCTGACACCAAACAATGGAGCCATGCAAATACGCTTTTGGACGCCATCACGACCGACTTGGACAACGAAGGTCAAGCGACCGAAGAAGCACTTGAACTGTACGACTTTGTCGTTGAAGAATGGCACACTCTTCGAAATCAATGCGACGCCAGTAACATCTCCATCGAAAACGAAAGTCGCAGGGCATGTGAACAAGCAATTGCATTGGCAGCTGAAGCACTAGCCGGCGGTCGAGTCGAGGATTGCCTGAGCCAAATGTCGCAAGCAGACGCCGCAATGGAACGGCTTCGAAGACTCATCTAAAGTTCGAGAAGTTGTTTCTTGTCGATGGTCTTGAGGTCAAGCGCACCTGGGAAACCAAGGTCCACTGGCATACCAGAGATTGTGACGATAATTCCTGTCAAGTGAAGGTGAAGGCACATTGGAAGACCGTTTGGCCACACTTTCTGAAGAGTTTTCCAACCACTGGATTTCTTTGCATGAGCAGTAACAAGGCTACCCGAACCATCCATGGCTGACCAGCCGTTCGAATGCCAAGCGTGTTGAATTAGAGATTTCTTTCCAAAGGTTGGAGGTGGCGCAACGACGTGCTTCCGCATCCACCCATCGAGCCAATTGAGACCTGAATCGTTGAGCCATTCGATGGGTGTAGCCTCTGAGGGTAACATATCCATATGGCCGCCACGTGACAACTCTCCAACCAGATTACGAACGTGCGGATGTCGAGGGTGCTCCTTCGCCAATTTCTCAGCCATTCGAATACCGGTATGAATCCGGCCAGCATCGATGTGAAGCAAAGACCGGACAACATCACCGTGTGTCCAATCCGTAATTTCAAACTCCTTCATGAACCCTTCAACAAGATTCAATCCCTTGTCGGGAATTCCAGCAAGTCGCATTCGAGCCACATCTCCGAGCAAGAACAGACGTCCTGCTGGGGAATTGAGATACTTGAGTTTGCTTTTCGGCTGGCCGGTACGATACCGTTCGACCAGATCGATGTTTCGCTTCATCAAAGAGTCAATCGAAATAAGCGACTTGTATACAGGGTCTAATTTTGTATATTTCGGATTGAACAAAGAAGCTGCCCATTGCAAACGAGCAGATTCAATATCATCGTCGTTCAGGAGAACAAGTCGTGGTTTGGCCTCAGCATAATCGCGTTGTGCCAAACTTGCAGCGGTCAATACCAGACGAGCAACCTGTGCTTCTCGCCCTCCACGTAACGCAAGCAGCGAAACAGCTTCTTGTTCAGCCTCATTCCAACGTCCAAGACCCGCATACAATTCCATCATAGCATCTGTCTTTCGAGCAAGGTTGAGGCCTTCCAATTGTTCGCCGTGCCCCTCCGTCACCTTGTCAAGACGGTCCATCGCCTTTGACCAATCGTCTTTGGAGACCAATTCAGTGAACGGCTTTTGCTTAAGGTAAATCAAATCAGACATCTCGGAAAGACGTTCTCGGTTTTCTCCAACAGCTGCGTCAAAGGAAATGTCTTCCAATTTCAACCCAATGCGGCGAGAACGGGCCCAAATAGTGAGGAAAGCAATTTGACCTCCTGAAGCAAGCATCCATGTTAATTCCTCAAGTGAATCTTTTTCGAGGACCTCACAAACTGTGCTCTCCCATTCGCCGCATGCTGCGCCTTGTGGTAGGAAACTGGAATCCCAAAAGGTGATCATTGCGAGAGCCAACAACAGCATTGATTGGCCGGCAAATCCAGTGAAGCAGAAATTGAGGACTTTGGCTTGTTGGGTTGGTTCTGCCCGCAGTAATCGGCTGTCAGCGAGTTTAATGCCACCTTTGCCGGATACATCTTGAACATCCAAAAAGAGAATACGAGCGACCTCGTAAACAAACAAAAACCCAATTAAAGCAACGTTCAGCAGCAAGAATAAGAGAATGAACGATACAATCGGTACGCGTATCCCCGGCTGTGGAATGTACGAGAACAATTCAATTAACGCAAACCCTAGAACGCCTCCTTCTTCCATAAACGTCGTCTGAACACGGTATTCAGGCAGTTCAAGCACACGGTCCGAATGCGTTAGCATCGACGGGTCATACAGCAACAGTAACAGTGAAACGAGTGTGTTCAAGGCCACATATGGCATGACGATGAGGTTGAAATTAACGATTTGAGCAACGGCTTGTTGTTTCGCATTTGGAACATTGTTGTGGAACGGTGATGGTTCACCTTTCGATATTTTACGAGATGATTGACGCAAAGCCTGCCACGAAGAACCGAGAACGCGTCCGTAGGCCAGAATGGATGGCGATAACATGGCAAAGACGGCGATGCTGAACCTTCGCGATGAGGGAACACCTGCCACATCAAGCAACAAATACAGCGCAACCACAAGACCAATCCACAGTAAAGCCAGCATGATGTAGGTATAACTCCTCCAAACGCTTGATTCTTGTAACGATGCTCGGTCTTGTCCGATCGGTTTGATAACTTGTGCACCGAGAGATGTTCCCGAAGCAACAAGGGCTGGAAAAGCAATGAAAATCAATGCGATGCTCAGTGAAGGCGTATGGTACCCTTCCGAAAAATCCATTCGAATCATAATGAATTCAAAGAACAGAAGAAGGGCTCCGACCAGTGCGAGAATATACGATGCAACACCAAATACCATTCCGCGGGAACTGAGTAACTCTCTGGCGTCTTTGGTCGTACGAGTGATCTGGTGAACCTCGTACCGCTTCTCACCGGTTTGGAAGGCAACTTGAAGACCTCGCAATTGACGAGGAACAACACGAGTCCAGAACAGCCACGCTGTAGCAGCAGCCAAGAGATACGGCACCAATGCTGCGGGAGTAAATCCGCTGATAATTGGTGGAGCCGTCATGATAAAACCTCAGTCCTCGGTGCTTACTGCCAATGCTGGTTGAGAAACCTTTTCATCAATCTCATGTTTCAAATCGGCCAAGAATGTATCCAGAGGAATACCGCTGACTTGGTCGCCATTTCTGGCCCGTAGACTTACGCTTCGAGATTCGATTTCGCCGTCGCCCAAGATGACCATGTACGCTGGTTGCATCTTACGGTGGGTACGGATTTTCTTACCAATGGTGTCATCACCATTATCGATTTCAACACGGATTTCATTATCCCGTAGCAGTTGAGCAACTTCGTCAGCGTAAGCGGTGTGCTTCTCTGAAATGGTGATAATGTGGCACTGTGTAGGTGTGAGCCATGTTGGGAACTTACCAGCAAAGTGTTCAATTAAAACACCACAGAAACGTTCCATAGAACCAAATGGTGCTCGATGAATCATCACTGGGCGGTGCAATTCGCCGTCGCTTCCTTTGTACTCTAACTCAAACCGTTCAGGGAGATTATAGTCCACTTGAACCGTTCCAAGTTGCCATTCTCGTCCGATAACATCCTTCACAACAAAGTCAATTTTCGGACCATAGAAAGCAGCCTCTCCTTGCTCTTCAGACCATTGAACGCCAAGAGACTCTGCTGCTGCTCTGCAAGCGTCTTCGGCTTTGTCCCAACGCGCTGGGTCACCAACATACTTGTCAGAGTCAAGGTCACGAAGACCAACCCGGACACGGTAATCTGTCATTCCCAGTTTGTCAAATATGATTTGGACAAGTTCGATGCAGCCCAGCACTTCTTCGGCAATTTGGTCTTCGGTAACGAATAAATGAGCATCGTCTTGAGTAAATCCACGAACTCGAGTCATACCCGAAATTTCACCAGATTGCTCCCATCGATAGACGGTTCCGAACTCAGCAAGGCGGAGCGGTAAATCCCTGTAAGAACGCATTTGCGAAGCGTAAATCTTGACGTGATGAGGGCAATTCATCGGTTTAAGCATGTATCCATCGATGTCGCCGCTCTTCATCAAATTCGATAATTCACCACAGGTACAACCCTCATCAGCAAGTTTGTTCATCAATTCTCGCTCGACCAAAGGCGGATACTGGGAGTCCTGATAGTAGGGGAAATGGCCGGATGTACGGTACAGGTCCAGTTTCCCGACGTGCGGCGTGAACACTTGAGAATAGCCTTGACGACGCAGGTGGTAGGAAATGAAATCCTGCAATTCCTGTCGAATAATTGCACCACGAGGCGTCCATAGAATCAAACCTTGACCGACTTCCTCATCAATGTGGAACAGTTGTAAATCCTTACCCAGCTTGCGATGGTCACGCTTTTTGGCTTCTTCAAGTCGAGTTAAAGTGGCTCGAAGTGCTTCTTTACTTGGTTCAACGATGCCGTAAATACGCACCAATTGCTCTCGGTCTTGATCGCCTCTCCAGTACGCTGAAGAGATGCTGGTCAGTTTAACATGCATCAATCGAGAAGTGTTCGGAACGTGAGGTCCCAGACACAAATCGTACCAGTCGTCTTGCTTGTAGATGGTCGAGCCACCGCCGTCTTCGATCTTGTCGTTGATAATTTCAAGCTTGTACGGGTTGTGGACAAAATGCTGTTGCAACTCCTCTTCGCTTAATTCCACACGCTCAACAGTGAAGTTCTTTCGAGCAATCTCTTGCATCTTCTTTTGAATCGGCTTCAGATCAGATTCAGCAATAGGTTCCATTGCAAAATCATAGTAAAAACCTCGGTCAATCGCTGGACCAATCGTTGGTTTGGCATCGGGATAAAGCGCCATGACCGCCTGAGCCAAAAGATGAGAAGCGCTGTGGCGGAGAATATGGATGCCTTCATCCGAGTCGGTAAGAATACCTTCGACCGAACAATCGGTGTCGAGCATTCGAGACAAATCACATTCCTCACCGTCGATTCGAGCCGCTAAACAGCCGTGCTTTCGGCCCAGTGCATCGGTAATCACCTCTGCACAAGTAATGCCTGCGGCGTATTCGTTAACCGTTCCATCTGGCAAGGTGATGTTGATGAGTGTCATACGGTGCTCTCCTTCAACCCCTACGGGGTTGGAAGCCCTTCATCAAACCATCACTCTCAAACAGCCAAAGTAGCATGGGTTGAGAGCCCTTCACCAAGGAAATTTCAAGTTCCAATAAATGCCATCAAAAAGGATGCATTGAATGCCGAGGAAGATGGAACCTAGCAGCATCTTCCCACCGCCAGGAAATTTGTCGACATACGCCGAATAAGCCAGCAGACCCATCATGATGTTTCCGACACAAGCCAGCATCAAAACGCCGACAACTAAAATTGGCGTCCAACTGTAATCGTTGTCCAAGTGGTAGATGGTCGCCTCAAGCCACAATGCAGATGGAATCACCACCAGTGCAAACGCAAGCAGTAACCGAGCACCACCATTGCCGTCCGACTGCCCCCAAGGCCATCGTAGAGATTCCATCATTGAAACATCATTTTGGTAGAGGATGGTCCACCAGTACATCAGAAAACCAAACGCTGCAACGAACATAAACGGCACAATCATTTTTGCTTGCGACCACGGGATTCCACCCCAGAGTGCCTCCTTATCCGATGCATGAGAGAGGCCGTAAAGATACGAAACAAGAACGAGTGAGCCAAAGATGAAAATGAATATCCGAACGAAGTTTCGCGTGACTTTCATAAGGCTCGGTAACGGTGTTTACTGATAAGTACCTGTATGGAATCTCACCATTCGACATCAAAATCATCGCCGAGCGTGCTGGTCGGCTTCTCCAACACTTCGACGGCGTCCTCGGCGGCTGTATCGCCTTCGGTTGATTCACTGCTGGATGCCGTTTGTGCATTTGAGACGGTAAAACTTGAACGGCTTTCGGCCAACTGGGTTGGTTTACTGTAATCCGGCTTGACTGCGGGCTCTGAGGGCTCTTGCTGAACTTGGGCTTCTTCAGGCTGCTCAGCCTCAGCCGTCTCATCTTCGGAATGCATGGAAGCGAACCCTTTGGCAAGCGTATCTTCGAGGCTCGGCAACTCACGCCCGCTTCTGTTCATAACGCTACAAAGTAAGCAGGGCACATCAATCCTTGCGTTGAATGTTCATTCTTCTTCGAGGCTTGAATCGTCAAAATCCACTTCGGGTAAAAATGAAAGAATGGTACCCAAAATTCCAAACACCAATACATATTCCCAAACTGCGGAAACGTTGAGCATTGGATACGGGGAACTGGTGCAGAAAGCCATCATATCACTGGTCAAGGCATTGTAGGAATCCCAGTCAAAGTCCGGACCCCACACCTGTGATTGTGTAGCAATCAACTGAAACAATCCTACAAAGGCCGAAAGGGCTGCTAATGTGCGCAGGCCTATGACCGTTCGGAAACGTGAGTGATTCCACCAAATGCGCATCGTAACTGCTGTAATGAGCAGACACCAATAGACTCCAAAAGTAAAGATGTCAAAGGCGTAATGACCGTGCATCGGGCCATCGGTATCCCATGGAACGCTACCGATACGAATGCAAGAGAACGCCCCAATCAATCCCGGAAACACAGCAAGATGGTTAACACCGTGCCAAAAAGTATGGTGGCCAGCCGATTGAATGCGTTTCATATTCATGGAATGAATCTCCATGATGATCCAAAAAACCAGATAACCGGTCACAAAAGTCCCAACGGTGAAAATCGTATCACCTGGCTCATACAGATCAAAATCCGAAATGAAAGGCATGTAAGCCTTGCATCCGTTCATTACCCATGTGATGTAGCCTGCTGCGAGCCACAGCGTGGTGAAACCAACCGTGAGAAGGAGGGCGAGGCGACGGCGGGCCGAGGTGCGCATGAGTCCTCGATTGGCTGAGTATTTTTGATGCCACCGCTACAAATCCTCCAATGCAGGTCTTCTTGAAGGTGAATCATCTCGGGTAATCATGCGCATCGGAATCGTGGTAAATCCAGACGCTGGCCTTGGTGGCCGCCTCGGATTCAAAGGCAGCGATGGACGTGCTGCAGAAGCCCGTGCTGCTGGGGCTGAAGACCGTGCTGGACCTCGTATGAAACTCGCACTCGAAGCACTGCAATCGCTCTTATCCAGTTCTCTCAATCGCAGCGATGTTGACCTTGAATGCCTTGGCTGGGGCGGCCGAATGGGCGGCACTTGGATGACTGAACCAACTGAAAAAATGACCTTCACCTCCATCGGCTTGACGCCCACAGAAACTTCGGTGGAAGAAACAAGTCAACTGGTTCGTGACTTGGTAGATGGGGGTGTAGAAGCTATTCTGTATGCTGGCGGCGATGGTACAACACGAGACATCGCCAACACACTCGAGAGCATTGGTAAGGAGGCTCAAGAAATCCCACTCATCGGCGTTCCAGGTGGAGTCAAAATGCACTCTGGGTGTTTTGCGACTACCCCAAAAGCAGCTGCTGAAGTCACACTGGCGTTCCTACTTGGCGATCTAAGGTGCGCCATTACCGAAGTCATGGATTTAGACGAGGAAATCTACCAAGAAGGGATATGGAAGGTCCGAATGTACGGTGAAGCATGGACGCCCTCAAGCCCTCGATTCATGCAAGGCGCTAAAGAACAGGTAGAACGGACAAGTGAGTCCGATACCATCGAAGGTCTGGCTCAGCATGTCGAATCCTTACTCTCAAGTCAAGACGACCTCATGGTGATATGGGGCAGTGGAGGTACGCTGCGCAGAATGGGAGAGTTTTGTGGTGAAGAACTCACTTTGTTGGGTATCGATATTCTCGGTCCTGCTGTTAACGGTGAACGCCAATCCCATACCGACCTTAACGAACAACAACTTCTGGAAGTAATTGCTCAGCATGTCGATGAAAGCGGTCATGAAAGACCTCGATTGCTGTTGCTCTCACCAATGGGGGGGCAAGGTTTCCTTATTGGTAGAGGTAATCTTCAACTTTCTCCAGATGTCTTGCGAATGATTGGAATTGAGAACATTCTCGGTGTTGCGACTCCTGCTAAATTAATTGGACTGAACGCTGTACGTATCGATACTGGCGAGGTCGAATTGGACCAAGTCTTCCAAACCAAGCGTTTCATCAAAATATTACAAGGTTTCAGAACCACACGGCTCATTCGTATTGAAGAAGCGTGAATCAAAGTTGACCGGTTGACGCCTTGAGCAAACCGAGGAACGGCGGACTTGGACGGCCAGGTCGGCTCTTGAACTCGGGATGGTATTGAACGCCGACGTAATACGGGTGGCCTTCAAGTTCGAATATTTCGCAACGCTGACCGGTTTCGTCTTTGCCGACAAAGACAAGTCCAGCCGACTCAATAGCCTCAATCATATCGGGGTTAACTTCGTATCGATGGCGGTGTCGCTCATCAACCGAATCGCCTTCACCGTACAAGTGGCGAATCTTGCAATCATCGACTTGCCACAAGGTTGGGCGGCTGCCCAAACGCATTGTGCCACCAAGGTGGGTTTTGGAGATTTCCGGCATGAAGACAACTGCTGGATTCTTGCAGTTCTCATCAAACTCAGTCGAATTCGAATCTTCAAACCCGAGAACATTTCGACAGAATTCGATGGCTGCAACTTGTAAGCCAAGGCAAATTCCAAGATACGGCGTTGAACTTGTGCGAGCGTATTCCGCTGCCAAAATCTTTCCTTCTACACCCCGGTCTCCGAATCCTCCAGGGACCAATACTCCAGCGGACTGCTTGAGCAATGTCCATGCCGTCTCACGCTCAGTGCTGTTTTCCCAATCGGATTCAAGGTGACTTGCTTCAATCCAGTTGATGGTGAGTTTGCGGTCTACTGCCATAGCAGCATGCTGTAAACTCTTGATAACCGAAAGGTAAGCGTCGGATAAGTCAGTGTACTTGCCGACCATGGCAATGTGGACTTCTTCGGTCAAAGTGTCAAGGTGGTGCGCCATGACTTCCCACTTGTTCAGCAAGTCAGTGGCTTTACAATCAACATTCATGATGTCGCAAAGTCCCTGTTCTTCCAACATCAACGGGACGTGGTAGATATTTGGGACATCGTGCGTTGACATAACTGCTTCAGGAGAGACGTGGCAAAATGCAGCCAGTTTTTCTCTGGTCTCTTTGGTAAGAGGTGCAGATGAACGGCAAACCAGAATGTCTGGCGTGATTCCCAAACCTCGTAATTCTTTCACAGTGTGTTGAGTTGGTTTGGTTTTCTGTTCACCTACCGGTCCCATAACTGGAACCAGAGATACGTGTACAAAGGTCACATTTTTCCTGCCAACACGGAATTGGAATTGACGTAAGGCTTCGATGTAAGGTGCGGATTCGATGTCACCAACCGTTCCACCAAGTTCGACAATGCATGCGTCCGGAGGCATGTCGCTACCGTCTGCTGGTCGATGCGCTACTTCTTCCAACCAATCCTGTACTGCATCGGTCACGTGTGGAATGACTTGAACGGTCTTACCAAGGTAATCACCTCGGCGTTCAGCTTCGATAACCTTGGAGTAAATTTTTCCCGTTGTGACGTTGTTGTCTTTACCGAGATTAATATCGAGGAAACGCTCGTAGTTTCCAAGGTCAAGATCGACCTCGCCACCGTCATCCAAAACGAAAACTTCGCCGTGTTCAAACGGAGACATGGTCCCAGCATCGCTGTTCAAATACGGGTCGATTTTCAAAGATGTGACTCGCAGTCCAGCACTTTTGAGCAATACGCCGATGCTACTTGCAGTCACTCCCTTTCCTAATCCAGAAAGGACTCCTCCGCTAACAACAACGTACTTCATGCACATCAACGGGCTTTTAGGCCGTCGCGCCTCCCCTATCAACATACCTCTCAAAATTGAAAAAGACGCTCAAGACGAAATGAGCGAAGAATCAAAGAGTGGGTGCGCTGAAACCAAAGAGAGGGGAAGCATGAGTGAAGTTCCAGAAACCATGCTTGCTTGGACAAAGACTGCTGATACCGTAGGTGGTTTCAGCCGAATAGAACACCCTGTTCCAACGCCGAACGAAGGTGAAGTTCTGATAAAAACCCATTCGACATCCGTATGCGGCACCGATATTCACATTTGGAAGTGGGACCAGTGGAGTCGAGAAAACGTACCACTCGGAACCATTACCGGTCACGAAACCTGCGGTGAAGTGATCGCTCTTGGCCCTGGCGTGAAGTCCCATTCCATTGGGGATTTCGTCGCCATTGAATGCCATCTTGCGTGCTGGAACTGCCCTCGTTGCGACGAAGGAAATGCGCACATATGCGAGAACGGCTCAATCTTTGGCGTACATACAAACGGTGCTTTCGGGCCATACTTTGTCGCCCCAGCAGTGAACGCACGTCCGATTCCAAAGGGACTTGACCCCGGTCATGCCTCTATACAGGACCCGCTTGGAAACGCCATACACACCCTCACTGGCGGCCCAGTCGAAGGATCAACCGTCGCAGTTCACGGCCTTGGCCCAATTGGATTGTTTGCCGTTAACGCTGCAAAAGCCATGGGGGCTACCAAAATTATTGCAGTCGATTGGGACAACACCTACCGAATGGACTTAGCAAAAACCCTTGGAGCTGACATGGTGCTTGGAAAGGACGATGACGTCGTCGCTGAAATCTTGGCTGCAACGGACGGAAGAGGTGTTGACAACTCTTGTGAATTCTCAGGTTCGCCTCAAGCCTTGGCCAACACCATTCACAGTACTCGAATGGGTGGCTATGTCAACATTCTCTCCGTTTACGGAAACCCTACTCCGGAAGTACCAATGAACGATGTTGTTTTCCGGTACCTCCACATCAAAGGCATCAACGGCAGAAAAATGTGGTCAACATGGGATACCATGCACGACCTTCTGGAACGTGGAATGATTGATGTCAACGCCGTACTAACGCACAGAATGCCAATCGAATCGTTCGAGGAAGCCGTCGAATTGGCCATTGCTGGTGAATGCGGTAAAGTGGTATTGGACTTTGATTAAGCGCCAATCCACTTGTAGCGTCGAGCACCTTCATCAACACCCTCATCACCGATTTCAACCAGTGCAAATTCGCTTTGAGGCGTGACGACGCTGTCGTCTTGCAAACCTTTGTGGAGGTTTTCGTAAGTAACATGGTCAATAGCGACTCGTCCAGCCAACCGTTCAAACAGATGCCATCGTGAAACAACTTCTCTCCAACGTGGGCTGACTTTGCCTTCAAACACCTTGGCTTTGGCCCCAGAGCCATAACCGCACAGGCCAAACAAGGTGTTGTCCAAGTTGCTGTTTTCTTCCAAATCAGATTCAAAGGTTGACATCAAGGCAAGGAAAATCGAACCTGTGTACTGATTTCCAATCAAACTGCTCGCTCGTTGTCCTTTCTCAATTCGGCTTGCGTGGAACTCAAGGTATTCTGGAGTCTTGGAGATTGCACGGCGGTATCCATCCATGGCTTTCTCCCAAATCTCGATGAGTTGTGCATCATCCGAGTCATGCTCTGCCGGCATTGGGCCAAGTTGTTCGGCAATAGGACCCCACATTTCTGTTCCATCACGGTCGTGACGGAAAATGTCGGGGAACATTCGCTTGGCTTGGAATGCATAGGGTAAATGCATGATGATGCGAGACCACTGTTCAGTTAATCGCTCATCTTCACCGTGTATGTATCGTCCTTGCCTTTCGGCCTTCTCAGCGAAATTGTGGAACGCTTGGCGAACAGCGGATTGATAGCATCGATTGGAGAATTGTCCATCAAAAATTGGATCGTCTCGGTGGACGCTGACCTTTTCTTCACCGTGAGCAAAAATACCCAGTTTACGAACGGTCGATTCCGGAAGATGGCGTATCATTCGTTCAATCAGTCCTTTCTTCATCGTCTGACCGGTTTCTTGAGCAAGTTGCATAACGTTGGTAATCACAGATCGAATACTGACCTCACGTCGAGGCTTGAAGAAATCGTGGACTGGAGTTGTCGAAACGCCGATGCAATCTGGGATCTCGAGTAAACGAGGATTACGACGGATGAGCAATGCCCCACCACCAGCTCCTTGCGTGTATTCTCCAGAAGATTCCAAAGCATATTTGGCGTTATCAGAGAAAATTACGATGCCTGTCCGTTCTTCGTGTTCGGTGGAACGAGCAACCCAATCGAGCGTTGTGTGCATAGCATCAACAGCGCCGATGCAAGCAAAGGTCATGTCCACAACGTCGCAATTTCGGAAACAATCTTCACCGTATCGCTCTTGGTAACGTTGAGTGAGCATATCGACAATGTAGGTCGCCGTAGGCTTTGCCCCGTCAAGAGCAGACTCTGTTCCGAGGTACATTCGACCGATGTTGTTTGGGTCCAATCCGTTCCGGTCGATGATTTGCATAACGGCCATTGCGCCCATGGTAGCAGTATCCTCGTGCACGTCTGGAATAGCCATTGCTTCAAGACCGAGGCCCTTGTTGAGTTTGCCAAAGTCTGCTCCACGCAGTTCAGCAAAATCCTTCATATCCATGTACAATCGAGGGAAATGAATTGCAATGTCGTCGATACCGACACAGGTTTGACCGTCTGTTCCCATCAAACTTGTCTTTCTCCGGCCCCTATTTGAAACAACTACCCGTTCATTCGGAATGAATGTGGGTTTGAATACCTATTCCATTTCGGGGATATCGGGCATCGAAGGGTCTTGCTTAGCCCACAATACGTCGTCTATTCGAAGAATCGAGATGGCTGCTTCTGTTGCACCAGCAATCGACTGCCGAGCGATAAGATATGGCTCCAGCACTCCGTCTTCAATCATGTTCGTTGGTTGGCGTTCAAGGACATTGAGGCCAATCTGGTGAGCATCATCTCCACCGTTCACTTGTTGAGCCACCAATTTCAAGAGCGTGTCAATGGGGTCTAGACCTGCGTTCTCTGCCAAAACACGAGGAATCACTTCGAGTGCATCGGCAAAGGCTTCTGCACCAAGTTGTTCACGGCCAGGAATAGATTCGGCAAACCTTCGCAAACGGCGGGCAAGAGCCACGTGCGTTGCTCCGCCACCAGCAAGTAATCGGTCGTCTTCGAGCATTCGACATGCTACGCCAAGAGCGTCTGCAAAACTGCGTTCTACTTCACCAATCACCGTTTCCGTACTGCCGCAAGCAATCAGCGTCGCACCGCCTTCTTCAGTCTCCACAATCCAATGAGAAACGCCGGACCAGTTCTCGTTTTTACTCGAGATGAAGGCGCCAAGGTCTTGGCTTTGAGCGCGCTTGACTTCGCTGACCAGTGTTGCTCCGCAGCCACGGGCGAGGAGATCAAGGTCTGAACGTGCGACCCTTCGGAACGCTTGGATACCTGCTTGGGCCAATAAAATACGTGCCTCATCGTCTATTCCTTCTTTACAAGCCAAAAGACGAATCCCAAGAGATTTGAGATGTTCGACCTGTGCAGTGAGCAGTTCGACTTCTTTGGCTCTGAAACTATCCAATACACCCGGAGAAGTCACGTTGATTTTCATATCGCTCTTCATTGAACGACGTTCGATTCCCCCATCGACAAGAAGAATTTTTCCTGCACCGATTGAGCGAGGCATGTCATCATGAATTCTGTTTTTGGCAAGAACCAATCCAGTTACTAATCGAGTATCGCCGATGCTGCCACCGGACTGTGGCAGGACCTTGACACGGGTTGGGTCGGCTACGATGCCTTCAGGTGTTTGGACATGAATGGTTTCAGCAGCCTCAACGGCAAGTTCAGCAAGCAGAACTTGCATGGAATGATGTCCTTTTCCAGCCATCGAAGTTCGCGTCGCCATCAGCCTATGTTGTTTATCAGACGTAAGCGCGAACTCATCCAAAATCTCGTGGACGTGGGTTTCTGCCATACGAAAGCCTCGAGCAATAACGGCAGGGTGAACATCTTGTGTAACCAAATGCCACGCATTCTGAAGCATTTCTGCGGAGATGAGAACGGTTGAAGTTGTTCCATCGCGAGCAATCTTGTCTTGAACAGATGAGGCGTTAATCATCATTCGAGCCACAGGATGTTCGACTTTGGCAGATTCAAGAACGGTTACGCCATCGTTGGTAACCAACGTTCGTCCATCGTCGTCAATGAGCAGTTTGTCAAGCCCTCGTGGTCCAAGGGTTGAGCGTACCGCACCTGCAAGCGCCATTGCCGCCTGAATGTTGTTTTGAAGAGCGCTGCGACCTGTTGTACGCTCGGTGTCTCGGAGCAGGGGCGCATCGCTCATAGCATACCCACCCAACTCTTCGACATAAGGTCAACTATGGCTGGTGAAGACTCAGTCTTCGTCGTCTTCGACAACTTCGAAGTCTGCATCGACCACATCGTCGCCACCGACGTTGATGTCTCCGTCTTCTGCAGAGCCGTCTTGTTCCGCCATTTCAGCAGCAGCAGCTTCGTAAAGTTTCGCTGAGACAGCATGCATGGCTTCTTCGACTTCCTTGACCTTGGCTTGAATTGCCGCATCGTCAATGGAATCGATGTCGAGCGGTTTTCCATCGTCATCTTGAACCATCTTTTCGAGGGCATCGAGGTGTTCTCTAACCGGGTCAACTTCAGCATCGTCAAGTTTGTCTGCAGATTCATCAAGAGTTCGACGGGTTTGGTAGACCACTTGGTCTGCCATGTTGCGTAGTTCGACTTTGGCCTTTCGGAGTTGGTCTTCTTCAGCGAATTTCTCTGCTTCACTGATTTTCGCTTGGATTTCGTCTTCAGAAAGAGAGGTTTGGGATTCGATCTTGACCGACTGTTCCTTACCAGTTCCCATGTCCTTAGCGCTCACGTTGACAATTCCGTTGGCATCGATGTCAAAGGTGACTTCAATTTGTGGCGTTCCACGAGGTGCTGCCGGAATACCCATGAGGGTGAATTCACCGAGTGTAACGTTATCTTTGGCGAAGTTTCGCTCGCCTTGAAGAACGTGAATGGTCACTGCAGGTTGGTTATCGGATGCCGTGGAATAAATCTCAGACCGTCGAGCAGGTATGGTCGTGTTGCGCTCAATCATGGTCGTCATCACGCCACCGAGCGTCTCGATTCCCAAAGTCAACGGTGTAACATCGAGCAGGAGAATATCAGATACGCCTTCATCGCCGGAAATGATTCCTGCTTGAAGTGCTGCACCCATTGCAACTGCTTCGTCTGGGTTGATTCCTTTGTAGGGTGCCTTACCAGCTTCCTTCTCAACCGCTTCTTGAACAGCTGGAACTCGAGTTGACCCGCCAACAAGGATGACCTTGTCGACATCGCCCTTCTTGACTCCTGCGTCCTTCATGGCTTGACGGGTCGGACCCATTGTTGCTTCGATATGTTTGGAGATGAGGTCTTCGAACTTAGCTCGGCTGAGCGTCATGTCCATGTGTTCTGGTTGTCCGTCACGCATGGTGATGAACGGGAGGTTGATTTGCGTTTGTTGTGTTCCTGACAGTTCGATTTTGGCCTTTTCAGCCGCTTCCTTCAGGCGAGACATGGCTTGAGCGTCCTTCGACAGGTCGATGCCCGTATCGCGCTTGAATTCTGCGACCATCCAGTTAATCACTTGGTCGTCGAAATCATCGCCACCGAGTTTGTTGTTACCGGCTGTTGCCTTGACCTCAATTTGAGGTTGTCCGTCAACTTGATAGATTTCAAGAACGGAGACGTCGAACGTTCCACCGCCCAAATCGTAAACCAGGATTGTTTGGTCTTCACCCTTGTCGACACCGTAGGCAAGTGCTGCTGCAGTCGGTTCATTGATGATCCGAAGAACTTCAAGACCTGCAATTCGGCCAGCGTCTTTGGTCGCCGTTCGCTGTGCATCGGTAAAGTAAGCAGGACAAGTAATGACCGCTTGCTTCACCTCGTGGCCCAAATATGCTTCTGCATCAGCCTTCAACTTTTGAAGGATGAATGCTGAAATTTCTTGAGGTGTATAATCTGTATCATCGATGGTCGTTTTCCAATCCGTTCCCATGTGTCGCTTGACCGACAGGAGAGTACGGTCGATGTTGGTCACCGCTTGTCGCTTGGCAGTAACGCCAATCATGCGTTCACTGCCGTCTTTGGCAAATGCCACGACGGAAGGGGTTGTTCGGGCGCCTTCTGCATTCGCAATAACGACGGGTTCTCCGTTTTCGATGGTTGCGACGCAGCTGTTTGTTGTTCCTAGATCTATTCCTATTACTTTACTCATTTTTTACACTTCCTTCATCAAAATATTGGTATTCCGCCGTCGTCTTCATCATCGTTGTTATCGTTGTCGTCACCGACATCAATGCTTACGTCTGAAAAGCCTGGAGTTTCATCGTCTTCGTCTTCGTCTTCATCTTCTTCTTCTTCCACATCAGATGTCGGCAATGCAGAGCCTTGAGGTGTAAGTTTGAGGGTGACATCCAGAATCCCGTTGTTGAGACTCCATTCGACCACCTCATCGCAAGGATGAGGGAGTTCAACCCGCGCAAGGGGTGAGGTTTGAGTTGTTTTCAAGATCTCGAGTTGTTGCCCACCACGAACGAGAGACATTTCGACTTCAGTTTCTTCGACTTCACCCTTGAGGGTAAGATCAATGGTTACGGACATATTCCATCCGTTGAGATAAACATCGTCCGCTGGGAGCGTGTAAACTTCATCGCCGGCATCCTTAGAATCGTTCATCTCAGGCGTATTCACTTCGATAGGGTTGGCATCAACCTGTACATCGACGCCAAAATTTTGCAGAATATCTTCGATTGACTTCCCCTTCTCAAACATCTTGCCGAGTTGTGAAAGGTCGAAATTGAAGTTTACATCGCCTTTGGCTATCTTCTCAGCATCAAGCCCCAGGTTTTCAAACTGTGAACGGAACTGTTCCATGAGCGTACGAATCTGTTCTTTGTCGAGGTTCATGCCCATATTTCTGAACATTTCAGTGAGTTGTTCAAGCAATTTTTCTTCAAAATTATCTTTGTCTGTCATTGGCTGCCCTCCTTGACTACTGAACCATCGGTTACATACTGCCGTGAGAGTCACCCTATATGAAGGTCACGAAATGCACCGCACCACAGCGTTCAGTGAACACCTCGAAGGCGAAGCCCTAAGTGGAGTGAACGGTGGCGTAATGCCAAGGGTACTCATGTCACGCTCAATCTACGCCTTTTCGCTCATCGCACTTATGCTCATGGCACCATTGTCAGGTTGCTTCGGAGAAAACGAATCCGAGCCACAAGATGCCAGTGAAGTTCTGTTCATCGATTTTGCTCCTGCGGGAGAGAATCCACTGCGAAGCGGTGAGTGGCATACATTCACTCTCGAAGGCGAAGGAACACGGTTGGTTGTTCCCGAAGATGTCCTGCTCTTTGTCAGCAACAGCATTGTACCACTGGGTGTCATCCAAGTCCAAGGTGGAGAATTACTCAATGGCAAAATCCTCACAACTCCTTACGTCACCTCCACTGTACTCACCGTTGTCTATGCCGATGGAACCGGTTCGACCATTGAACTGGAAGTTGAGGACGGTACCCCCATAGTGAACGGCGAAGACTGGTTCGAAAAAATGGATTTCATCTTGTCTGTGTGTTCGGATTCGAGTCAATGCGGTGGATACGTGAACCGATGGATGGGCTCGCCAAACCCAGCGTTTGAACGTGCAGCAAGTTACTTCCACGGGCATTTCGAAGGATTGGGGTATGAAGCAAACATCATGCGAGTGACGGACCACCTCAATCCCAGCGAACCTGAATCACTCAACATCATCGCTTGGAAAGAGGGACGAAACGATGACTGCGTTCAAGGTATGGGCGCACACATGGACATTGCACCCCCCGGTGGACCACCTGGTGGTGGCACATACGAAGGAGCATACGACAACAACGCTGGTACAGTCTCGATGATGCTTTTTGCTCGGGCGTTTGTTGATATCCAGTTCGAATGCGATACCTTCCTTGCACTGTGGTCATCAGAAGAAGAAGGATTGCGGGGATCAAACGCCTTTGCGAACAACGATTGCGACTATTGTCTTCCAAAGGATAAGGAACTTCGTTTCTACATCAACATGGACATGATGGGTATTTCATGGCCTGCAATGAAAGAAACTGGCGAGCCGTTTCCGTACCACGCATGGTCTGGACCTGATTTCGACCCCGAAGTTGACGATGTAGAGATCACTGCTGTAATGGACCACGTCCATCGTAACATACTCAAAGCACCAATGAACCTCAGCATCGATGGAACCTATGGCGCTGGCTGCGACCAACACTGGGACGAACATGAGGACCGAGTATTCGATGTCCATGAAGACACATTTGGACGCTCAGACCACGTCACCTTCCGTGACCTAGGTGCCCAAACCATCTTCCATCTTGGCGCCTACGATGATGATTACAGCGCTTACCACTCACCAAGCGACACACTGGACAACATGGTCGAAGTGGTCGGAGGACAAGAAGAGCTTGAAAAATCGATTGAATTTGTCATGTGGGCTGCGATGCTCGAATTCCTTATCGCCGACCAAACGCCCGAAATCCGTAACGTGGATGCTTGACCGACATTATGCTTTTATCCGTACCTGAGCGTGAACGTGTATGGAAGAGGATTCTACAGTACCTGAGTTCGACGGTGGAGAAAGACTCGGCGCCATCATCATGGGTATCTTTCTGATGAGTTTTGGAATGCCGTTTACACTTGTGATAACCTGGATCGTTCCTGAAGCAATTTCATCTGGATCCTTACTTTTTGGAGCGTTTATGACGTGCTTTACGCTACCGTTTCTCCTTGCAGGGTTAGCGGTGCAATACGCTGGTTTTACCGCATTTCGATTCGCCTTGTTTCCGAAGAGTAAAAAAGCACGAGAGGCATTTGAAAACGGAACAATATTCAGTTCGAACAAGAAGACGACCGTTGCAGGTGGAAGCGCCAATTACTATGCATCAGCATCACCGGCAGAAAAGAGAGCTCATACTCACAAGAAACACGAAAATATGACTCAATACGAGCAAGAAAAACAAAGTTCCAACTTTTGGGACAGCGTTGAAGTCGATACTCCTTAGGAAAAATACATCCTTTCAAAAGGTAAACCAAAGACTTTCAAACATGTCCGAGGTAGTTGATGCGAAGATTTCGCAACAAAACCCCGTTCGAGCCATGTGGAAATATGTGGCCGGCTCAACGCTCGTTGCCTCGCTGTGTTGTCTGCCTTCTGTGGTCATGGTCATGTTCGGATTGGCAACCGTTTCAACCGGCGCCGCTCTTTCGAACACGCTGTACTGGGGCGAAGATGGTTACGGATGGTTTAGGAGTACAATGCTGCTCATATCCCTGCTTTGTGTCGTAGTTGGACTCGTGTTCTATTTCCGAAACCAGGGCATATGCACGTTGGACCAAGCAAAGCGAGAACGACGAAAAATCATCAACACCTCCCTCCTTGTCATCTCTTCGACCTACGTGATTTACCTGTTGTTCAACTACGTGTTCTTGACAGAACTCGGAATCGCTGTTGGTCTCCCTTGGGAATCGAGCCGTGACTCTTACATGTTTTGGAAGTAATCAGGCACGCCCTTGTGTCGTTTTACAACCAACGCCCCATTCTTGCTCTTGCATGGCTTCTCGTGTGAGGTCAAGTAAATCATCCTCTGCGGTTCGTATTGATGCTGATTCATGCCGCCACGCCAACGAGATGTTGGCGCCGATATATGTCCAATTTTGCAATTGAATTTTTGAATTTGCAATTGAAATATCTACAATTGATTCTCCAATTGGAATTACAATTTCACGAGGATTGAGGTGCATGCCCAGTTGCATCGCTTTTTGCACAGATTCTTTCGAAGTCCATAATCGGATTGCATGTTCAGGATGAGCATTCAACCATTCCAATTCAACTCCTTTCGCCATCATGTCAAATGCATTGGAAGCTATACCCCGTTCAGCCGATTCAGCATCAATTCCAATGGACCATCCCGATTCAACAACAGCAACATACGCCCAACCTTCTGAATGTCCAATACTGATTGAAGGCAAAGGCGTATTCAGCCAAAGACCGGGGAGGTAAGCAAGCATGGGTGCTCGGTGTTCAGTTCGTCGGACCTCCAGCGTCGAAGGTTCTAACCCCCATTGGGTAACAGCCTGAGCAAGTAACCAGCGACCGGTCAAATGCTCATCACGCCGCTTATCGATAGCAAACGTTGCAACTTCATCAACTGAAGCAAGTGTAACCTGTCCAAGATCACGGGGTTCAACAGGACATCGGAAACACTGTACTCGAACAGGTAATGCGTGTGGAGGAAAAATCTCCTCGAACCCCTTCATGCAATCACCGGTCAAGAGTGAACGCATCTTCTTCCGCCACAGGAGCCATACTCTTCAATCGAAGACCCTTGAGTGCAAGAACTGGAGCATCATCATCACCAACAACAACGACGTCATGGACGGTGATGCCAGCGTCCTCGACTGCAGTTCGTAGACTCCGCATTCTCAATACTTCATCTCGCTCGGGAACTCGGAGCATGGATGACCATTCAATACCGACTGGGAGTGAAGAGAAGCCTTCGGATTCCATGGCGACTAAACCAGCGTTTTGGAATCCTGCTTCAATGAGCATAGGAAGGGCTTCAAGCAAAACGGTTTCACCTTTTGACTCAAGAGCAAACTGGTCGAGCATCGGCAGTTGATGACGCATCAACGCAATTCCGTCCGCACCTGGCATCTGCTCGTCACCAATACCGCGTAGTACGCCACCATGGGATTGGAAGCGAGGGCCGTGGAAATAACGCCGATAGATGAACGATGGCAATTCAACCAACTCACCAAGAGCAGGTGTTCCGAGTTGCGGCAGAGATTCAACTTCCTTTTGCAGGAACGGACCAAGGTCATCACGGCTTTCGACAACCCGAACTACAGCCTTGTGATGTTCCCGTTCACCGAATACTTCACCCTTCGAGTTACTCAAGTCTGAAACTAAGCGACAAGCAACCCAACTCATTTCACCATCGCCACGTATCAAATCAGCGTGTACTCGAACCGTCAAATCACCTTTCAGCAACTTTACGGGGAGGCCAAAAGAAACTTCTTCAAATCCTGCAAGGCAGGCAGAAGGTCTCAACAAGAGAGCGTTTTCAGCAAACATCTCCATGGCCATGACGCCTGGATGATAGGGGACCCCTTCGATGGAATGGTCTGAGAGGAAAGGATGGTCAGCCACGGAGAGCGTCGTTTGAGTTACCAGTGATTGCCGTTCATCGACCGAGAGAACCTTGTCGACAAATGGGAATCGGAACGGGTCGGCGATGATGTTCGCCATTTCTCCGGGAAGACGAAGAGGCGCTTCTCTAAATGCGTTAAACGCATCCATCGTTCCAAGATTTCCACAGCCAAGAACTCGGCGCTTTCCACCTTGTAGGGCCTCTCCAACAAAGATTTCAACACCCTTGTCGACCGAAACAGTATCAATTCCAGCGGCATCAAAGACGGCCTGGAATGAGCCACGAGTTGCCATTCCGACATCCCGCCATCCAGTCCATGCTACTGCCACTGCACGGCATGTACCGCTCGCCGTTAAGCGAGCCATTTCAGCGTCTAAAATACTGTTCGCAGCAGAATAATCCGTTTGACCGTTGTTTCCAAATCGCCCAGATACGCTGGTGAAACATGAAGCAAAGCGTAATTCGCCTCCGGATGATTCAACCGCGCCTAACAACGATTGCCAACCGTCAACCTTGACTCGAATGACCTTGTCAAAGACGTTGTAATCTTTGGTCGCAACGAGTTTCGAATCTTCTAATCCGGCTCCGTGAATGATCCCGGTAATTGGGCGTCCCAATGAGGCACCCAAGTCTCGAAGGCCATCAGCATCCATGACATCAACCGAATGGTATGAGGCATCGTTACCGGTTTCTTCGATCGTTTTGATGGTGATGTAAACATCACGGCTGCGGGAGAATTTCTGCCATGCTGTGTTCCACTGCACCATTGTAACTTTACCAGATTCACTGGCCTCAATCAGTTCTTGACGAAGGGAATTCTTTCGTTCGGTAAGTTGCGCTTCCGACCATTCAACCCATTCCTTCGTTTCCTCAACAAGTGTCGAGCGTCCAAGTAAGGCAAAGTGAGCACCCGCATTGAGCGAGTGGCATGCTACGCCGATGATCGATGCTGCCGTCACACCCGAACCGCCACCTGATACAATCCAAGTGTCATCGGATTGGAGCGGTGTTGTTTCTGCTTCAAGGTCTTCTGCAAAGGCAACCAATGTCCAGCGACGACCGTCTCGATCGATTCCGACCTCGACCTCTCCACCGATTTCAAACAAGTCAGCAGCGATGGTTTGTGCTGCTTGTTCTGCATCAAGAATCAATTCTGGGTGCATGTCCAATGCACGCATTCGCAAATGAGTTTGTTCAAAGAAGTAGGATTTTGTAACCCCCGAAGCAGCACATTGTACAGAGTTAAACCGTTCCCCAATGTTGCCATGCCGGCCATCAAGTGCGGTCACTGATGCAACCAAGCCGTCTTCTCGTCCAGCAAATTGAGCATCGAGACCTTGCAGCAATGAGAAGTATCCATGGGCAGCCAATGCAATTTGCGAGGAAGGGAGTGTATCGTCATTCCATGTTGCACCTGCAAGTTTAAGCGGAGCCATGTGGACCAAACCTGCAACGTTCATTTTTTGCAGTTCCTTACAGACTTCGACCATATGTTCTGGATTTGCCGGGTCGGCACGGAAAACGGTGCGGTCGTCTTCTTCATGGGACGACATGTCGCGAATTTCACTTTCAAAGCCAACTCGAACAGCCTTCATACCCCTCGCTTCAACGAGCTTACAAAATGCCTCAGCAATGCCCCAGCCGTCATCGGTGACAACCAGTGTTCCGTCGAGGGAAATCGGGGAATTACTTCCAAGACACTCTTCCACTTCGACCTGCCATCGTCGGCAGTTTTCTTGCCGCACAACAGGTGCAGGCACCGGTGAAACAACTGGCGTCTCAACAACGACCGGTGCTTCAACAACGACCGGTGCTTCAACTGCTGCCGCTCCACCTTTCATCCGTTGAATGTACGCAGTGAAGTGATTCAGGGTTGGGTGGTCGGAAAGAACAAACTCTTCATCGATTGGTAAGTCAAAGAGATCACGAACATCTGCCATGATTTCGGCTTGCTTGACCGTATCAATGCCCAGTTCACCCTCAAGGTCTTGGTCCATCTCAATGAAGTCATCAGGATATCCTGTATGACGGACTACCACTTCAATCAGACGTGATTGTACCGTCGAATCGGTAACTGGAGGCAAAGTCGGTGCGGGGGGTACGGAAACCGGAATGGGCACAGGAGCAGCAACTACAGGCGCTGAAACTGGACTCGGCACCGGTGGGGAAACCACTGAACCGCCCTGCATTCTTTGGATGTAACCAATCATGTGGTTCAATGTGGGATAGTCCGAGAGAACGAACTCTTCATCGATTGGCAAGGTGAATCGGTCTCGAATATCGGCCATGATTTCGGCTTGCTTTACCGTATCAATGCCGAGTTCTCCCTCGAGGTCTTGGTCCAATTCAATGAAATCGCTCGGATAACCAGTGTGCTGGACGACGACTTCGACAACAATGGATGTGAGGTCTGTAGCGCCCACTGCGACTGCGGTTGATACGGGCTTTGATGGCATTGCAGGAGCCGGAACGGGGGCAGGGGTTGCTACGGATGGCGCAGGGGTTGCTGGGACCTGGGCGATAGAAACGCCGCCTTGCATTCTTTGGATGTAGCCAATCATGTGATTCAGCGTTGGGTAGTCGGAGAGGACGAAATCTTCATCCAGCGGAAGTGAAAACCGATCTCGTATCTCAGCCATGATTTCGGCTTGTTTCACCGTATCAATGCCCAATTCCCCTTCAAGGTCCTGGTCCAATTCGACGAAATCAGCGGGATAGCCGGTATGGCTGACGACAACGTTAACCACCGTTTCGGAAAGCGATTCATCCGAGACAACAGCAGGCGCTGGAATAGGTTCTGAAGTGACGGCGACGGGAGATGGGACCGGTCGTGCGACTGCTGGTGTTGGAATGGATGCGGGAACTGCCAATGGTGCTGCTGCAATACCCGTCGTCATTTGCTGAATGTAGCCAATCATGTGGTTCAAAGTTGGATAGTCAGAAAGAACGAACTCTTCATCAATTGGCAGTGAGAACCGGTCACGAATATCGGCCATAATTTCAGCTTGCTTCACCGTATCAATGCCAAGTTCACCCTCAAGGTCTTGGTCCAATTCCACGAAGTCAGCAGGATAGCCGGTATGGTTCACCACCACTTCAATGACAACTGCGGTTAAATCGGAAGCAAGAGGTGCAGCGGCCGATACAGGGGCTGGCGTAGGTTCTGCAATCGGTTCAGGTATGACCGTCACAGGTGGTTCAATCGGTGCTGGAGCAGAAACTGGCGTTTCCAAAGAGGGTTTACCTTCCCAAGCGGCTGTAACATCCCATGCTTCGCCTTGTACACCACCGTGAAGATTTTCTTCACCGTCGACATATGCCACGAGTTTGTTATCGAGAATTCGGAGTACGACATCGTCAGTCTCAGCAAGTTCTCTCGACCAAGCAAGGAACTTTTGCCCGTTTATTCGCTCGCCGATAACCGGCCATTTGCGAACCAAGGATAGGGCCATTTGTGAGCCAAAGCCTGCTGCAAACCGCAGACCATATTCAAGTTCCGGATAATCTCCACCTTTCGAGAGGTTTAAATTTCCGAGTTCTGGGTCGGTTTCCTTATGATTTGCAATTGGCGGTATTCTGCCGGTCTTCATACCGTGGAACATGCTTGCATCTTCGATACCAACACCCATTGGGTGTCCAGTGAATCCTTTGGTATTAGCAATCACCAAACGATCTGTGCTCGCACCAAAGGTATCTCGCAGAGCGCGAACTTCAGATTGCGCTGAGCCACCTCGAGCTGGTGTGTATGTTTCGTGAGAAAAGAACACCGTTTTCGGAGCGATGGTATGCCGGTCAAGACCCCACTTCGATTCCATCGAAGTCATGAACGAATCAACCGTTTGAGCAACGTGTTCTACATCGAGGCGAGTGCCATGGAAAGCGGAGTTCGCAGTGGTTGAGCCGAGCAATTCGGCAATCGGTTGGACACCACGCTGTATGGCTTCTGAATGGCGTTCAACAACGAACGCTGCAGCACCCATGCCGAGAACCAAACCGTTTCGACGACGGTCGAACGGCAAAGCGGCTTCTTCAACCACATTGCTTGTTGCGGCTGCACCAGAAGCTGCAAAGCCACCTCCAATCCATTCCCACAAATCTTCACCGGTTACATCGTCAGCAGAAATGATGACGACTCGGTCAACTCGGTCGCTGTTCAACCAGTCTTCAGCTACGCCAAAAGCAGCAGTGGTCGATGCACAAGCGAGGTTAATGGTCGTGTTTGGACCACGGATTCCAGTGTACTGAGCGAACTGGGAATGGCCCATGTTGAGCGTTTGGAAGAGATATCGGCGGTCAAACCGTCCTTCTCCGTCATCGCCGTCGCTCTTGGCGTGCTTCATTGCCATTTGCAACCCAGGGAAACAGGAGGCGAACACAATACCCGTTCTCTCCCGTTGATGTTGTGGAACTTGCCAATTGCGAATCAATCGAAGACCGCCTTTGCCAATTTGTTCAACCGGCGTGAGAGGGATCGCAGCATCTCGCAATGCCAACAATCCAGAAGCAACGGCCAATTGAGTCGTGATGTCCCATGCAAGAACGACCTTGGCATCAATGCCAAACTCTTCTGCAATATCAAACGCAGACTTAACACCTGCAAGTTGAGGAATGTCGCCAAACTCCTTGGCTTGTTCCATGTTAACAGAACCGTCCCTACCTTTGATGAGACGAACGATGTTCTTATCGAGCAAACGTTGCTTGTATTCATCGCTCACTTCTGAAATGCAAGTCTCACCTCGCACCAAGCGCTCGAAGGTATCTTCCTCAAACACGCGCTCTCCGCCAGGAAGACCGAGAGATACACCCGTCACGACGTATGGATCTGCCTTACGGCGGTCAACATGTGTTGAAGCCGATACAGTTTGTGGAGTCATCCGTGCTGCTGGTGCATGCGACATCGAGGTCTTTGGACTCCATGAAGAAGGAAGAGCAGTAATCCATTTCGCCACATCAGCAGCAGTCGCAATGGTTGTTGTATCGGCCGTAGCATCAACGGATGCTTCGTTAGAAATCATATGAATCACGGATGCAACTTGTGCATCGGACATTCCAAGCCCGTTACGGAGATTGACCATGCCGTTACAGAACCGAGCAGGATAGCCGCTCACTGCAGAGAGGCGGTCGCCGATGTAAGCATCCAAGGCCTTGGCAGCAGCCACAGCAGGATCTGCACTTCGTACAACAGGAGTTGTCGTGTGAACGATGTTCTGCACTGGTGCTGGGGAACCGGTTGATGGCAGTGGGCGTGCCCGTGTTTGCAAATCCTCGGCTTGAGCAGTACTGAACGAAGGGGTACTTGAGGCTCCATATGCTTCGATGGGACCGGCTCTAAATGCCTCGGTGAGTACGTGAGAATCGGGAGCAGGCCATTGCGGTTTTCGACCGGCAAGAGCAAGTGTTCCAAGTGCACTGAGGAACGTTGCGATGCCGCCCTGTTTTGGGTGATTGCACATAATCGGCAAATGCGGTTTGTCTTCAAGAATTTGAACGGCAAACATGGTGAGAGCACGCTTTGGTCCTACTTCGACGAAAGCACGTGCACCTGCTGCATACATGGTTTCAATTTGAGTGGTCCATTCAACAGCAGAAGCCATCTGTGGTGCAAGTTTTCCGAGCACTCCTTCCTTTGAATCTGCACCTTCCATTGGATAAAAAGTCCCATCCACGTTTGCAGTAATAGGGATGCGAGGCCAGCGAATCTCGAGACTCTCGAGGAAACGTCGCAAAGGTTCGTTCGCAGGTGCTACGATGCGGGAATGGAAAGCGTGCGATGTGGCAAGAGGAACGGCTTGGAATCCTTTCTCATCAAATTGTGCCATGGCCTGCTTGACAGGTTCGGTCTCTCCAGCAATGACCGTCATCTTTGGTGAATTCTTGTTGGCTGCGATGACGTAGCCTTCAATCGAGTCGAGTACGGATGCAACCTCATCGTAAGGTGCCATGATGCTGGCCATCAAGCCTTTGTCTTCAATGACAACAGAACCCATTTCAGTTCCACGAGCTGCAGATGCTCGCAATGCGCCGTCCATGTCAAGAATACCCGCAGACATGAGTGCAGCGTATTCACCCAGGGAATGGCCTGCAACCATATCGGGATGTTGGCCGTGGTCGTTCAAGGCCCGTTCAATGGCCAAATCGGCCGTGAGCATTGCAGGCTGAGTATACTCGGTCTGCTTGAGTTTGTGTTCCGCTTCAATGCGTTCCTCTTTCGATAGGTTGGATCGCAATACGAAACTTGACAGCGTTTCGCCGTCGAGGACATCGACCATCGTCTCATCCGCTTGATTCCAGACCTTTTGGACTGCGCTGTAGCGTTGATGTAAATCGTGAGTCATGCCAACGTATTGGCTCCCTTGACCGGGGTACATGTGAGCGACTTTCGCCTTAGGGTGGAGAGCAGGGTCGTTGGTCAACAGAATGCCTTGAGCTTGTAGGAAGCCCCACTTTTCAGGGTCATTCATGGCTTTGCCGGCAAGTGCTGTACGCTTGTGAAACTCAGCCCATGAAGTAGCCACGATGCACATCCGGAAAGCATCCGATTCAGCGTATTCAAAAGAAGCTAAATCCAAAGCCGATGAAAGTCGAAGACCGCGAGGGTCTTCATCGAAATGTGTGCCTGCAAAATCAACGGCTTCCAGCTTTGATTGCAGTGAAGTGAGGTCTGTGGCTGAAAGCAACAAAATGCCACCTTCAACCGCCTTCATCTCTTCGTGCGTCATCGAAGGTTTTGCGCTTGCATCCAGTACCGAAGCAGCGCTGGATGCCATGGAAGATGCTTCAGAGTCTTGAGCATATGCGGACCACCGAGCATCCCATTTCTGAGCGAGTTCTGCGTGGTATTCCGGTTCAAAACCTTCCAACGCAACGTGATAATTTGTACCACCGAAACCGAAAGCAGAAACTCCTGCTCGTCGCGGGTGGTTTACTGGACGTGGCCAGTCTCGTGCTTCTGTTGGAACAAAGAAAGCGTTGTTGTCCCAATCCACGGTTTGGTTCGGCGTTTTGAAGCCAGCCGAAGGGGGAATAGTGCGATGATGAAGGGACATGACGGCTTTGATTAAACCCGCAATTCCAGCAGCCGCCTTGAGGTGACCGACTTGAGATTTGATTGAACCAACTGCGACGTGATTTCCGGGGGGCGAACCTTCCCAAAGCAACGACAATGTGCCTAACTCGGTAGCGTCTCCAACCTTGGTTGATGTTCCGTGTGCCTCAATTAATTCCACGGTTGTTGTATCGTACTCAGCTTGCGAATACGCACGAGCAATCGCCTGAATTTGACCGCGTTGACTTGGAGCAGTAATGCCTTTCCCTCGTCCATCGGATGATCCACCTACGCCACGAATAACAGCGTGAACTTCATCTCCGTCTCGAATGGCATCAGAAAGACGCTTGAGGACAAAAGCACCCGCACCTTCGCCCATTACGAATCCGTTTGCACCTGCATCGAAAGGCGTAGAGTGAGTGGGTGAGAGCGCACCAATGGCACTGAACTTAGCGAACGTTGGCGCATCCATACTTCGGTCTGTAGCGCCTGCAATCATGACATCGACTTGACGCATCTGCAGAAGACGGCAGGCATCCATGAGGGTTGCCAGAGATGAAGCACAAGCGGCATCCATCGCAAAGTTAGGGCCTTGTAAATCCAAAAGGTTGGAAACTCTTCCGGCAACAACGTTGGCTAATTCACCAGGCATCGTATCCTCATTGACCCGAGGGGCACCGGTGTTAATGGCGTCGACAAAGGCATCGCCGTTGGCGGTTGGCATACCAAACGACTTCGCCAGTTCCTTGGTGTGATTTGAATAGATTCGAATGTTGGACAGGTTTCTGTTTTCACCGCCAAGAGCGTTTGCAAACGCTACACCTGTTCGAAGTCGGTCGATGTCTTTGTGCTCTCCATCGTATCCGGCGTGCTCGATCGCTGCTGCAGCAACAGAAACCGCCCATTGCTGAGCGAGGTCAATTTGAGAAAGCGTGCCGGGTGGCTGCTTCCATCGACGCCAATCGAACTCATAGCCTTCGACAACAGCTCCGATTCGGGCATAAGTATAGCCTTCTTCGATGTTTCCAGGTCCACCGTCACGGAAGAAATGGTCAACAGGTCCAATCCAGCGGTGTTCAGGTATTTGGCGAATACTGACCTTGGAATCAAGGATGTTTTGCCAAAACGAATCGATATCTGGTGCATCCGGCATCAGTGCAGATACGCCAATAACAGCAATGGGTTCGAACGGTCCTTGTTCAAGTCCTTGGACTTCATTTCCTTTGGCATCTTTGACCATATTATCTCACCTCAGTTGTTCATGATGCTCTGCGGCACCATTGTAATCGAATATCCACCGTCAACATAGATACACTGTCCTGTAACACCGTTTGCAAGGGGGCTTGCTAACCACAAGGTTGCACCCGCTACATCCTCTTGGCTGACGTTTCTTCGCAACGGAGAGTTGGCTTCGACGTGGTCGAGAATGTTGTCAAAGCCCGGAACACCGCTCGCAGCGATGGTCCGTATAGGACCTGAAGAAATCGCATTCACTCGGTGGCCTTCGGGACCAAGATGGCACGCAAGTTCCCGAGTCCAGCATTCAAGTGCTGCCTTGGCCATCGACATGATTCCGTAATTCGGTACAAAACGGTTCGATGCAGCATAGGTGAGTGTAACTGTAGAAGAGCCCGGGTTGAGGTAGGGTAGAGCGTGTTTCAAACAGCGCTGCAGTGAATTGGCTGAGATGGTCATAGCGGTGTTGATATCGCTGTCTTCAACAAACAAAATTGGGCGATCAAAACACGCACGAGGTGCAAAACCAATTGCGTGTATGAGGATGTCTGCCTTCTTTCCAGGATGTTCTTTTTCGAACGCTTCGAAGAATTCACGGGTTGTGGCGTCCTCGGCAACATCCAATGGATAAAACCCACCAATCTGGGGGAGTTTGTCCTTTAGTTGGAAAATCCGACTCATGAAACGCTTCTGATAACCGAGGTACAGCGTGACACCAGCCGCAGCAAGTTGTTGGCAAATTGCCCATGCTATCGAGTCTTCACTGGCAACACCGAAGACGAAGGCTGTTTTTCCCTGTAATTGTAGCATAAAAGCACCTACCCAATGGGTAGGTGTTGGTCGTAACACCAATCCTATGACTGTTCCCTATGTTGTGCAACTAAAAACATGGGTTCCAAGACCCAAATGTTTGAGCCGAAGAGCCTTACAGGTCCTCGAATAAATCATCAAATTCATCATTTGGTGACGGAGTTTCGTCCAGATCGTCGAAAAGGTCATCAAAATCATCTCCTGTTTGCTGTTGAACTGGTTCATCTGGTAGAATAATTGGTTGTTGAACTTGGGGCTTAGCATTTGATTTTGGCTTCTTCTTTGTCACCACACGAATCAAGACCACCAAGAACAGGAGAAGAAGAATGGCTCCACCGCCAATCGAGGCATACAGCAGTGTACTGTCCGAGTTCAAAGAGTCGAGGCCATCAATGCCAGAGCTTTTCGAAGGTGCTGTAATGTCGAGTTGGATGGTGATTTCGCTGAATGGAGCGTCGTTATCATCGCCACTTTGAGCACGTATAATGAGAGGCATACGCAAATCTTCACTAACAGATGATGGTGCACGAATAGAGAGTGTTTTGACACTTGATGTACCTTGATAGGCAACGTTCTCGCTCACCAGTTTGCCCTTAGGGAAGGAAAATTGTGCTGCTTCAAGGTCTGCAGAATTCACGAAAACAACTTCCAACACATCGTCATCATTGCCCTTGTTCGTCACTTGGAAAGAGAATTCGATTTCTTCGCTTGTATCCAAGTACCGTGTTGAAACATCGGAAAGGAGTAATTCGACCATGCCATAGGATTCGACTTCCAAATCTCCAGCATAAGAGGTATTGAAAACCAAGGTTCCTTCGGGCAGTTGTCCGATTGGAATGTTATTCCATGATTCGACCTTTGCACCAATTTCAAAGGAATAATCCGTTGAAGCGGGAATTTTAGTTTGCCCATCGAATACGATGTCAAAGGTGTCTTCTTCACCTGCTGCAAGTGTGAATGAATCTTCACTAAGGCTCATTTCGACCAACGTACCGTCCCACTCAAGGGTCTCGATACTGATCGTTTCACTGGCAGACGAAGGGTTGGTTACCGTGCATTGGAGTATGACTTCAGCGTCCGAAGTAGGACGGACATCAAGAACAGGGTTTGAGGGGCCGCAATCCAATTCAACGGCAGGTATTGGAGAGCCTTGAGCCGAAGCAGAAGGAACGAGGCAAGGAGCCAAGAAAAGACCGAACACGATACAAAGAATCAGACCCTTTCGCATGGTTGCCACCAACCCTCGGTGTATGCTTTCACTCATGAAGGTGATGGCTTTTTGTCGAAGAAAAAGGCTTCTCGAGTCACCTTATGCTCGGTCCGTAAAGTTCGTCACCAAGGTCACGATGGGCCTTCCAAAGGTATTCTTCATCTAATCCTGCCTCTAAAAGTTGATTCGTTCGTTTTGGCACAGTTTTAGGACCTAAAACGGCGCCTGGGCGGCGAACATCATCCATGTAATCGGTTTCAAGAAAGAAACCGTGTGAACATGATTCAACCGATTCCATTAATTCAGATATCGCACCTTTTCCAATCAAAACACTTGGAGTGAGTCCTTGCGTGATTTCCTTAGAAATTGTTGCGGGGGCGTAATGCCGAACTAATCGCCGAGGAGAAAGTCCTGCTTTTTCAGCCATTGCGGAAAGGTCTCGGTAGGTTGATTCGAGTTCACCCTCGACGTGAAGTTGTAGAGCAACCCCTTCTTTCTTTGCCAGTTGCATGGTTTCCAAAAGCAAGGTATTGGACAAATCCCAGATGGTGTCATCCACCGGCCAATGAGGCCTTCCAACTTCACCAATAGCCTGCGCCTTACCTTCGTGGACAAACTCCAGTGCAGCATCAATGCTGTTGCGATAATTTTCCATGGCCCTCTCAGCACCTTTTTCTCCCGATTCATTCATCCACGCTGCAAACTGATGAGCAAAGGCAGCAGGGTGTGGGCCGAGTACGACGCGAACGCCAAGACCGACCTTTTTACGAACCTCTTCTGCCATTTTCACTGTGTCAGCATACGTCTCAGTGTGTCCAGCTTTTTCGGTAGGTGGTGCTGAAAAATCAGGACAATGAACCAAAACAATGTCCGTACCACCGGCCTTTTTGAAATCATGAGCAGCGTCCAAGTAACGCCCATTTCGATTCAAATGAAAGTGATTATCCAGAACAGGACCATCCCATCGTCTCGAAGCCTGCATGTTTGTGCCTCCTCATCATGCGATTTTAACGCATGGGAGAACAGAGAGCGTTTCGTTGATTAAACTCGCTCAATGAAGTAGTTTTTTTCAGAAAACTTGTCTCTCCAATACACCGCAGCCATAGCGACCATGTTACTGTGCCGAGCATTGGTAACGACGCAGCGACCGTTTGGCCAAACTTTGAGCGTGAGGTTATGCCGAGAATCCTCCAATAGGCAGCAACCGAGACGTTCATCGTAAGTTGCCGTACCTGCACCGATATCTCCAACGATTTGGGTGATGTTCATCGGCATTCCAAAATCAAAGGATGCAATAACAGGGCCAAGTTCTGTTTCCAATCCAACATCGCTCAGTCCCAAGCGAAGCATGAGTTCCTTTGCTGCAGCTCTTGCTGCATCGACGCGTTGTGTTCCGTGAACGGTGATTCGACCTTCTCCGTCGATGATAAGAGTCGCTCGAGGACGGTCGAGGACTTTGATAACCACTCCACCGTTCTCTTGACCGCCGAGTTGTGAGACTACATCTTGCTGAACGATAGGAGTGGGTGGAACAAACCGGACGAGTTGATTTTCAATACGAACTTCAATGGCTGCACCGGTCATACTCATTCCTCCTCTGTTTGACCGGATGATGTCGTGATTAAACTAATCTCCTCTTGGTCTGGAAGAGATTCAAGTGCCTCCAAGAGAGTATTGCGATGAGGCAAATACGTCACTAAGAGGAGAGTTGCATCATCGCCGTGAACAGCACGAAGAGATGCCAAAGCACCGCGTAGGCGAGCTGCATATCGTCGATCTCGAGCCAAAGCGACTTCTGGCGAGACAATCCATTCGCTCAAGTCCCACCACGTTGCTGAAAGAACGGCAGCTGAACCAAAATTTGGAGAAACGCCTTTCGGAGGTTTTTGAGCATCGAATATATTCTTCTTCACCCGCTTTCGCCATTTCCCACCAATCGAAATCATTCCAAGCAACTTACGCCAATGCGATGCTGCTTTGGCCTCTCGAGTGAGGTGTTTGTTCCACTCTTCATCATCTGCAGTTGGTTCAATAAAGAACACGGGACGTTCATGACGGACTGCATTTCGATGAAGTCGCCGAGGTTCAGGATCAGGGAAGCGACCACTGGTCACATCTTCAACCATTGATATTTCATCCAAGAAGATCCCGAAAGAACCTCCTGAAATCAAACCATGCGCCAAGTTCACTCCTGGTGATTCTGCTTCGTCTTTTTCTTCCTGAACCCACAAGTCAACAACATCTGGAGATTCGAGCAAAGCCAAAGCATGCCACGACTCACGGGTTCTCATCGAACGTGGGTAAACCACCGTTGGAAGAACTGAATGGATGAGAATCTTACCCCCATCCGGGTCTTCCCAAAGTTGGTCGCCCCATTCAAGTCGATCGGGCACGCTGTTCACGCTCACTGACTGTTAACCCAGTCTTGCAGAGCATCAATACTCCATCCTTGGTCGAAGTAACCTTGGATTTCGTCTTGAGTCCATTGAGGGAATCGCTCCATTGCTTGTGCCATCTCCGGCGAGACGTTGGCTGCAGGTGCAGGTGGGCCAGATACTGGCTTCGATTGACCGGGTAACTCGACGTAGGTCTTCTCGCCGACATCCTCGTAATCATCGAACATTTCTTCATCGCCTCCACGGCGAATCAAGACCACGACCAGTGTACCAAGGACCGCCACTGCGATACCCATTATAGCCAGTATCAGCATGAATCCACCAGATCCGCCCGACTCACTTTGAACCTTAACGTTGAACGATTCACCTTGAGACGATCCGTTGTACAGCAATTCACCAGTGGTGTTGTCCGAGATAAGATAGTACATTCCTGTCGTTGCCGAAGTGAATTGTTGCAAATCAACCTTCACCCATTGGGATGTTCCGACTGAGATGTCACCGGTGTCGATGCTTGCTTCAAGCACTGGAACTCCACCGTTGATGACTGAACGTATGTTCAGTACGGTCGAACCTTCAAGCGTTCCAGTGTTAAGAACTTCAATTTCAAGTTCAATGTCTTCACCAACTTCAGGTTTTGCTGGACTAATTCGAACGTTCTTAACATCAAACGAAGCTTCCTCGAAAATCAGCTCGTAACTGGATTTGTGTGTTGGGTCGCTTGAGAAAATTGGACCAATTCCGCCTTCATCCGTCAGCCCACCGCCAAGCATAGCCTGGGTTCCGGCTGAATCGGTTGCATCTATCCAGAAAACGACTTCAACACTATCGATTTGAGATTCGTCAGGGTCAGTCTGTCCCTCTGTAATTGGCCAAAGATCAACGCATTCTGCAGAAGCAAAGTACGAACCACCACTCGGGTTGAGCGTCAATTCTTGCGTCAAAGGCATGTCACCAAAGGTTGCTCGGTAAACGGGCCATGTGATGTTGTTTGTTGGGTCAGAGAAGAAACTCCAAGCGACCGATACATCTCCTTGGAACAGTGCTTCCTGCTCTTGGATAACGACTTCTACATCGACGCAATGGAACGTCGAGGTTGGCAGAACATTCGCCAACGGCTCTTTGTTTCCGTCTTTCAAAGTCCATGTGTTCGAGACAACCAGAGGAGCGGATGCATCGACTCTCAAATTGAAAGTCTGGCACCCGTATGCTTCTGAAACACAAATTGCAGAGGATGTATCTACTGCGCCCAGTGGCAATCCTTCGATTCCGCCGCCACACTCGCCGTCTGCTCCACCGTCGCCGCCGCTTGCATCGTAAGGACACAATCGGAACGTGTAGGTGTAATCGTTGGTGACAGGAGGTGCCGTGATATTGATGTCAAAGACCCCACCTGTAAACGAATGGTAAGTGACTTCGCCTGGGAAGGCGATGTAACCCTTTGAACCATCCATTGCAGCTGCTTGTCGAGTCAGTTCAAGTGTCAATTCAATCTCAGGAGTGATGTACACCTGGTTGAGAATTCCGTCAAGATATGCATATTGCCCTTCAAAAGAGATGATGTCTCCTGGGTAAACAAAGCCCTTACGAACATCTTGCGTGATTGGCGTCATCAAATCACTGAAAATTGGTGAAATCATCAAGTCATTAGCTGAATCTGCACGGAAGTCAATTTGGATACCGTCGCTGTAATACCAGTCTTGGATGTGACGTCCTGAGGCAGGTAGCATTCTGTAACGAGGATTGTCGAGATCCTGCATGTAAAGGACAGGGTTGTTGAGTGAAGTAGTTGCACCAGGCAGACCCCAAGTCATACGAATTGGGAGGTCAAGGTAAAACTCGGATTCGAACGGGTCAATCAAGACACCGCCATCCATGCGCAAGACACGTGGACCTTCGACATCGCCGTCTTCAGCAATGATTTCGATGTATGGACTGTTGGTCCATGCCGTGTTGTTACGAGGATAGTAGTACACGGTCATGTCATCTCGGTCGTCAGCCATGTCGATACGGAAGTAATCAACATCTCTCCATCCGTTGTCGTCCTTGGCTTCAACGATGAGGTGGTACACGTTACCAGCGTACATGGTATGGTTCCACTTTCCGTTGTATTGCTGTTGGTTCGATTTGAGGAAACGGTTGTCTTGTGAGTCATCAACGAAGAAGTTGCGTATCACTGGGGACTTCGAACTCATCGAAACATAGGTGAAATGGTCGTTATCAAAGCCGGGTGCGCCGCCGTCAATTGGATTACCTGCCTTATCGAATCCTTCAATCCAGATGCTGACTTTACCAACTGGGTCTTGTCCAACATTTGCGTAGTCGTTGTAGGTTGCAGTGTAGTTTGCAAAAGGCGCTTCGCCGTCACTGTATGCTGTAACAGTGATGTATTCCGTCGCATCTGCAAGTCCATTGGAATTTGCATCGTGATCGTACTCCACCCAAATCTTGATGTCGAGTGTTTCTGGTGGATTCGGTAAATCACTGGCATTCATTCGAATCTGTTGTGTTGCCGATGGGACAACCCAAGTATCGTCGACCATAACTCGCCAGTTGCTGTCCAAAGACGGGTCAACTTGACCGTTCAAAACTTCAACGACCAACAGGTTCGGGTCAAGAGTATCAATCGAGAGATTGAATGGGATTGCACAGGCACTGTCAGGTCGGTATTCTGCTGCTGGGCAAAGCGTTTCTCCACCTTCATAGCCATCGATTCGGAACCTGTAAGTGTCTTGACCTGCAGCCATTCCGAGGTCAACATTCCAATTGAAATCGCCACCAGGTAAGCCAGAGCGGTTTGCAACTGAAATCCATTCGATGGAGATGTTACCGTTGGTGTTGTTGATGTATTTCTGTTCAAGGACCATGAAGTACCCGCTTGGGTCAGGTGCAATAGCCAAGTCTTGGAGACGAATGGCTCCGTTGAGAGTTACCGTTTGACCAGAGGTTCCGTCATCGAGGTCTTGAACGAGGCCGATGTTGTTGAGGACTTCAAAAGAAGTAATTACAGCGTCGTTTTCAACAGCATTACCACCGACTGGAGCCAAAAGAACAGCACCCGGAAGGCCATTTACGCCGTTTGAAGCGATAGAGCCGGAATAAATTCGAACTTCGTCGGTATCTTCCCAGTTTGAGTTTACAACAAATCGCCATGTGATTTCCTTTCCATCAGCGATGGTTGTTGCTGTCGAAGATTCCAAAGCAATTAGATCACCAACATCAGATACTTCGGAGAACAGCAGAGTATCGCTGTATCCAAGAACAACATTACCTGTGTCCGATTCAAAGGTCAAACGGGCTTCAACGAGAGCGGAGCCTGTAAGGGCGCTCACCGTGTGAGTGGTCGTAATTTCGTAGATGGCTCCGTTTGGATACAACCCCACAGGGTTTCCGACCAAACTGATCGAGTTATCGTATCCACTTGAGGTGGAAACAACGAGGTTTGACATCGCAGCCCCGCCGCCGGTCGAACTTGTAAAGGTCATAGGGACTTCAGCTGTAGCACCACCTTCCCATAGCGCTACACCTTTGTTGAGTTCCCGGTCAAGTCCATCTGCAGTACCGAGAGAGACGGTGTAATTGTACACTATGTCGAGATCGCGAACGGTGACTTGAGATGCTGTTGAGGCGTTTGGTGATTCTGCTTTCAAACGGAAAGTTTGCCATTCATTCCCGTAGGCATCGTAATGGCTGATTGGAACCAAAGCATTCCCGAGTAAGGAGTTCAAGGCTGACTTAAAGTCAAGAGTAGGTGCGTTAGCAAGCGTTAGGAGAGTCGTATTATCCACACTGCCCAAAGCAACTTCTTGAGTTCCTGAGAGAACAGACAATTCGAATCCTTCATTCTCATCGGTATTCGAGTAAATACCCATCTGGTCAAAGACCAAATCGACTGAAGTAACTTCAGCGCCCTTAGGAAGCATAAACATTGCACCTTCGGCAACACCTGCGCTGTCAATGATGAGGTCTGAGGATGGTTTGCCGTAATTAACACCGTCAATCTTTGCTTTCAAGAATTGAGTTTGACGCCCGAAACTTCCGAACGCTTCTTCATCGAATCCCCAATCGACATGTCCATCGTTGGCAATGTCCAATTGAATTCCATCAGGATGGTGGCCAAACGTAAGGTCGAACCAAATGCCGCTAACATCACAAGGACCCTCGAATGCGACTACTGAATCAAAACCAAACCACGGCTCATCCAGTATGTATTCGACGCCGCTGGTCACTTGGTCCAGCGAACTACCCCCGTGTGAAAAGAGGTCAATGAGTGGGGCTTCAGTACAGCCAGCTTGTATGTACGGCTTAATGCGCGTAATCGGTTGATTGAAGTTGCTTCGTTCTAGCGTCGGCGTATACGTCTCATCGGTAAGAATCGGCGTGTAGAAAAGCGGTTCAAGGTCTCCTTGTGTCGACCATACGCCTTGGTAAACATTGGGTATCTCGTCGTATTGGCTGGCATTCAATCCCGTACCAACTCGAGTCCCAATACTGAATCCATGGAACACCGGAGATGAAAGACGATCTGGCCCTGAATTGAATGTGAACGTAAAGTCGACAGAGGGGTTTAGAGTTGAATTAATGCCCCACAATTCGATGATATCTCCTTGAAGATTGGTCATTGCATCGCCGTGTCGGTCATAAACGATCGAACCGGAAGACGAATCAAACACATCGACCGTAATTGTGGCAGTGCTGGTCGTTTCAGTCTCGAGGGTGAGAATTCCGTAACCGTTCGGTTGGTTTGGACCGCCTGAGATTGATGGCAAAAACCCGTTGATACTCATGTTAGCGGATGCTGGGAGAGGGTCTCCAACTCGGAAGTTGTCAACATACCAGCCGGCTTTTCCACCGTCTGTACCAGCAGCATTGTTATCTTCCATTACGAAACGAATCTGAACGTATTGACCGGTATAAGGTCCCAAATCTACGGCTATGCTTCCCCAACCGTTGGGGTTCGTAGCGCTCACAGAGGTGCCTCCCAATGCTCCGTCGCCGGCGTTAACACCACCGCATCGGGAATCAATCTGACCGGCCGTGTTTTGATTAGAGGACGCTGTGTAGTATCCTGAGCCCCAATTGAATGAAGAATTGCTGAGACTTATTTCCAGATATTCAAATCCGCTCTGGTCAGTAATATCGAGGTCATCGTTCTGTGAGGACCGAATTTCGAGGTAAGCGCAGTCACGCAAATAGGTTTGAGGGTTCGCTCCGCTACCCGTTTCGATGTCCAGGTCATGCCAAGAATCGAAGTAAGCCAATGAGCTCTTGAGGGAAGAATCAATAAAAATTGAATCGGTAACCATCATGTATTCGCGCCCATTGAATCCAGCATTCTCGTTGGTGTAATCTTCGTCATACAGACCGGTACCCCAGCAGTAAGTTCCACTCGCACAGTCGGGGATGTCAATGTTGGGAGCGATTGTTGTGGGTTCAATAGAGCCATGATCCCATCCATACGCCCCACCTGAAATGCCCCGTAGGTCTGTGAAACCAGCAGTGGTTTCTTCAAAATCAGTCAAGAAGCCTTCGGACTTTAGTTGCACTGGAACTGCATTTGAGCCATCTTCAAAGACGAAGTCGGTGACGCTGGAAAACTGTGTGAGTTGATTGTTGTACATCGGATTCCAAACACGGGGCATGGTTTCCAAGTCGATGCGTGTATGTGCGCTGTGTTCAAGCATCGAAGTAGAAAGGTCAACAGATGCACTGGTCACGGTTTCAGAAGATGGAAGATGAACCATTCCAGATTCGATAAACGGGCTTCCGTCCCTCAATTCGATTTCTTCAGTTGAGTTTCCGTTTCCAAATGTAGTTACGTTTGCTGCAGCAGCAAACGGCGCTAGAAGCATTATGAAAACAAGGAAAAATGCTGTTTTAAGTTGTTGATTATCGTTCGTCAAAGACTCACCTGTTCTCTTCCGATGATTCCTTCACCTATAATCGCAACGGAGCGTTGCCCACTAACCCCCTCCTACGGAGGGGTCAAAGCAAACGTTTCGAATCAAAGTTCCACAGTTCTTCGATTCTTCCACGCATCTTGGGTAATGTTTTCGAGACCGCCGAGTCGCAGTTCACTCTTTTCCAGCCATTCCAAATTCGCAATCGTGGTCGGTAAGGATGGGCCCAAGGCATCACAGACTTCAGGACCAAGACTCAAGTCAAATGTCCCAAGTCCTTGTGACATGTGCATGATGGCGGTTTTATCAAATCCCAATAAAGGCCGTAGCATTTGCAGTGCTGTGACGCGTTCAATAGCACCTAAATTACCGAGCGTTTGGGAAGAAACTTGACCGAGGTTTTCTCCGGTCAAAAGATGCGTTGCTCCAACCTCTTTACCAGCCAAATCCCCAAGACAACTGTACAGGCGTTTCATGTGAATAAAATATTCCGTATGGCACCATTTTTCGGTGAAGAGAGCCAATTGCTCTGCGACCGGAACAACCGTCAAAGCCGTGGACAGTTGGAGCCGTGCAGCGTCGCCGAGTGGACCATCCATTTGAAGAAAATACCGTAGCGATGCTATGGTTTTCTGTTCCGCTTCAGGCCCGGTCACAGGCTCTTGAGTGCAATGAACGGGATGGATGTACCAACCTGCTCTCAGCATTCGAGCCACGGCCACCGGCGAATCGATGCCTCCCGAGACCAAAGCGATGCACACTTTTTCCTCGACCATGTCCCGTGGCAATCGCTCAAGGTCAAGAAACCACCTCAGGCGTATTTGAGCGCCGCATGAGTTCTTGAGGGAGAACTTCTTGGCGTTGGTATGGAACCGTACTCAAAGGAACCCGCTACGCTGATCGAGCATGTATTCCCCGGCGATACCAACGCATACGATACGCTGTTCGGTGGCAAATTACTGTCGTTAATGGACAAAGCGGGGGGAATCGCTTGCGCTAAATTTGCCCACAGAGAGTTTGTCACCATTTCGATTGACGCACTGACGTTTATTGCCCCTGCCCGTCAAGGGGATTTGCTCGAAGTTACCGGAAAGGTCGTCTTTACAAGCAGCCATACCGCCTGTACCAAAGTGACGGCTGTAGCGGTAAATAAGGCAACTTGGGAGAAAAAGAAAATATGTGAAGGGTTTTTCTTCTTTGTTGCCATTGATTCAATGATGCGCCCAATTCCAATCCCTCAGTTTGTTGTCGAACAAGACGAAGAGCAAGAAGACTGGGACCATGCCAAAAACATTCGAGAACAGATGTTAGCGAATCGGAAGAAGTGAAACCACCCCTACCTTCATGTGACCCACATCGGTGGGACAATCATGCCTGTCCTCAACATTGCAATGATTGGTTCCGATGAATTGGCAAAAGAAGTCGCTAAACCAACCGACCAAAGGGACGTTCACACCTATGTCCACAAAGAATCCGGCAGCGACGGCCCACGTATTCTATCGTTGATTCGACCTGCAAAATACCCAGAACGCTTGCGACCTTTCCTCAACGCTCTTTCCGCTGCACGGGTTGGAATCATCGAAATCTCGGGAATCGATGCAACACTTGGTGAAGCACTTGTCGCTTTTGCAAGCGCCAACATTACCAAGGGAATTGGAATCATCAACGCTCCGGACGGCGGATGGGTTGATGAAGACCAAGTGAAAATGTTGTTCAAACAAGCAGGCTTAGGCGAGTGGACATTCGGTTCCACAGACGGCATTGAGCTTCGAAATACACTGTACCAATTCATGGACGACATTGCCGATGAATTGTCTGCAAATGCCGAAGCACCTCTTGTCATCCCTGTTGACCAACACTTCAACGTCAAAGGCATCGGATTGGTTGCAATCGGATACGTTCAATCCGGAACGGTCAATGTTCACGATGAAGTGGTCTTGCTGCCTGCAAACGGCACAGGCAGTGCCAAATCACTGCAAGTAATGGACGATGACGTCCCGTCTGCATCAGCAGGTGACCGTGTTGGACTTGCCCTTCGAGGCGCCAAAGAAGATCACCTAGGTGGCGGAACTCTGCTGGTTCATCCTGCCGTTGAAGACAAGAAAACCAACACCAGTATCCCTCTGGCAGTCGTTGCTCACGAGCGTTCAACCATGAGACTCAGCCGCTCTCCATTCCAAAAGCGAGTTCTCGCTGAAGGTGATGTCGTTCACGCAAGCGTTGATTTACAGTTTGTCGTCGGCCGCATAAGCGCTGTAAACGGGGATGAAATGGATGTTACTTGGGAATCACCACTCTACATTCGAAGAGAAAATCCAGAAGCAACTCTCATTGCTCAACTCGATTCAAAACCTCGAATTATGGGGAATGCTGAACTCTCGCTGAAGTGAGTCACTCGGCGAATGAATGACGGTCGAATTATCGGCACCAAATTACGACCAATGGTCGGTGGTTTGATAACCCAGCACATGCGGTTTGCGCGCTGGGATGCGCATTAAAGTTCAGGAGGAAGGTCCTGCTCATGCAGAAGACTTTGAACTCATCAAAGCACTGCATTTGGCAGGCTCGGGGAAAGTCCGAGCGTCAGTGGATGAGCGCACGCTGTCTTTAGAGACAAGAAGAGGACACGGTTTGGACTTGCGATTGTCCAACATTTCTCGAGTTCACCATCATCATACCCGTCTCATACCGTTCTCCTTTGCCCTCCTTGGTGCCGGCCTGGTCTACATCGCACAACGAATTCTGATCCCAGACACGCTGCAAATGATTACCGCAGCCTGCGGAATCGTGTTTATACTGGGTTGGTTGGGGACGCGGAAACCTACACTTACACTCGATACCGAAGCAGGTGACTGCCACACCATAACAGGCAACGACGCCTCATTGATGCGGTTGGCTACACTTCTCAAACGCTTGGAAAGTGGAATGAGTCTTGAAGACGCACGGATTGGATTAGATATCCTTGACCGCGACACCGAATTTCCACGTACAACAATACGTGAACTCCAAGAAGTGCCAGTTCAACCGGTTCAACTCCATGCATCAACATCGATAGGTACCTTCCTAACCGGTGCACTGCCGAAGGATGAACTCCCTGAATCCGTCGTTTCCTTTGACCTCTTTGACGATGAAATCGATTTGGACTTTGGAGAACAAGAGGCTCTATCGAGCGGTTGGATGACCGGTGAAGACAATCTTGAACCTGTTTCAAGAACCGATCATGGTTTACTCTCAAGGGGTGTCGCAAACGCCCACGATAGAAGAGGTGCTCTTCCACGAGTCGCAAGAGAACCTGCTCATCATTACGCCAATCATCCGACTGCGCAATTCCCAACACCCATCACGCAGCGACCCGTGTCCTCCTTCCAGCATATTGCGCAGTCAACCAGCGCTGAGCTTCCACGAGAACAGCATGATGTTCATTCCACCGAAATACCACAAACCTTCATTCCGAGTTTTGTTGGCCCAAATGGTGCCCACGTGCCCGGGCTTACCGCACAAGAGCCGAACTCACATGCATTCGATTCAAGTGAGGTGTTCCGCTCACCCGATTCATTGCTACCGGAGCACGAATCTGAGCCAGCCACCTCCTTGATTGAAAGTGCTCGGAGAGAAACTGCTGCCGACCCACAAACTCCGACATTACCTCGGAGTGTTACAAGGGCACGAGGTAGCCGACTGGTACCGAAAAGTGCGAACCGCCCCGACTCTCGATTGCGACCTAAATCGCGTGCACGAACATCCTCAGTGAGTCGATTTTCCGACATGGTAAGACCTGCTGCTGCACAAATGCTCGGAAACGCTACTGAAATGGCAAACCGCCTGTTTAACTCTCGAAGCGAACAACCATCCCAAGATGAATCCTCATCAACGCGAGAACTTCGACAGCGCTCCGCAGAAACTTTGCAATCCGAATCGGTTGAATCAATACGGAACCTCGCCATCAGCAGAGGTGGTAATTTACCTGAAGATCAAATCGAGTTAATGCTCGCCCACATGTATCGCGTGCATTCGATTATGGAACAAGACGAGCAAGATAAACAAGAGGCAGCACCCTTGCCAGAACTCGATGACATTTCTTTTGAAGAACTCAAGGACAGCAAGACTCACCACGCTGAACACGCAGGCAAAGCGGGCTTACCCCGCTTGGATTTGTGAATCAATTCAACATCTTCTCAAAGTCAGAAAGGCGTTGGCTGAACGCTTCTAGACTCATCGAGTGCAGTGCTTCAGTACCAAACGATTCGAGGGTAAAGCTAGCACTTACAGTAGCAGAAACCAAAGCCTGTCGCAACTCGTCACGGGAAAGTTCACCTTCTCCAGAAGCGAGGTGGGCAGCAATAGAACCTGCGAATGTATCTCCGCATCCAGTTGGGTCAACGACCAGTTCTGTTGGATATGCTGGTAGGGAAATGATGTCTTCGCCATGGAAAGCGATAACGCCGTGTTCGCCACGCTTAACGACCAAGGTCTTAGCATCGACCATTTTCAAAACCTTTCGAGCCGCTCTGACGAGATTTTCATCGTCTGCCAGCATGCGAACTTCGCCGTCGTTAATGATGACTAGATCGACACGTCGCATGACATCCAGTAGAGAATCCTTGGCAATCTCAATCCATAGATTCATTGAATCAAGCATCGACAAGCGTCGAGGTGTGGCTTGTTGCAAAACACTGGCTTGCAGTGCAGGGTGAAGGTTGGCACAGAACGTGATCTGCGGAGAACGGTGGGATTCTGGAACTTTGGGCTCAAAATGCTCAAACACATTGAGATGAGTCTCATGGGTTTGTGCCTCAGCCATCGTCCCGTGGTACGAGCCAGACCAGCGGAAAGTCTCGCCCACAGCAGTTTCGATGCCCGTCAAATCCAACCCACTGTTCGTTAAGAGAAGGCGGTCCTCTTCAGTGAAATCTTCACCGACAACACCTACCAAACCGACGTTCTGCAAGGACAAGCGCTTGGAATGGAACGAACACGCAAGACCTGCGTAAGTTGCTGAGCCACCCAGAGCATCTTTGACATGACCGAGAGGCGAGGCGACACTGTCGTAGGCGACGCTTCCAACGATGAGAACATCCATGTAGAGCCGTAAAGCGTTCGATACTTGTCCCTTTCGCATCAACCAAGTGCTCAACCGAGTAACTCTTCATGCATCTCAATGTATTGAATGGTGATGTCGCGATTTAGGAAGTCCTTCTCATCCATTATGCGACGATGAAGTGGAATCAAGTGTTCTACGCCGGAAATAACCGTTTCATCTAGTGCAGTTCGCATTCGCTTGACTGCATCATCTCGGTCCCTTCCCCAAACCAAGAGTTTAGCGAGCAACGAGTCAAAACATCCAGGCATTTCGTAACCCGGATGCGCATGCGTGTCGACGCGAACACCGTAACCAGACGGGAAATGGCATTCCCAAAGCCGGCCAGGGCTTGGAATAAATTTACGAGGATCTTCTGCATTCAAACGACATTGAATGGCGTGACCGTTCCACACAATATCCTCTTGCTTCAACGAAAGCTCTTCGCCTTGTGCTACACGAATGCCCAGTTCCACTAGATTGTGACCGGTGATGAGTTCGGTGACCGTGTGTTCAACCTGGACACGCGGATTGACTTCAAGGAAGTAAAAATCGCCGTTTGCATCTCGTAAGAACTCAAAGGTCGCTAATCCTTTGTACCCAACCGATTCTGCTCCTTTGCAAACCATAGCGCCAATCTCTTCGCGTTTTGCCTCGTCCAACCAAGGTCCTTCTTCGACCAATTTTTGGTGACGCCGTTGAATCGAGCAAAACCGCTCTCCAAAATGAATCGCTTTCTTGCCGTCTCCAAGGACTTGAAACTCAACGTGTTGCGCACCTTGAATGTACTTCTCTACAAACACACGCTCATCGCCAAAAGCGGAGCGAGCACGCGATTGACATAGTTTGAGTGCGTTTTCAAACTCATCGGATTTCTCGACAATCTGCATACCGATACCGCCGCCACCTGCAGCAGCCTTGATGATGACTGGATATCCGATTTCTTCCGCTAAAGTCGATGCCACAGCAGCATCGGAAATGGGTTCAGAAGAACCCTTCGCAGTTGGAAGTCCTGCTGCTTCCATTGCTGCACGTGCCTCAATTTTATCGCCAAGCAACGTGATGACATCAGCGGATGGGCCGATGAAGGTGATGCCTTCTTCTTGCAGTCGGCGAACAAAGTTAGCGTTCTCCGCAAGGAAACCATATCCGGGGTGAACGGCGTCACAACCCATCTCTTTGGCTGCATGAATCACCGATTCAATATCCAAATAGGTGTCCAAAGGATTCGGCTTGTAGTTGGCGTACGCCACATCTGCAAACCGTACTGGCAGCGAGAGACGGTCTTCTCGGCCGTGGATTATCGCTGCTTCGATGCCCATGTCGCGCAACGTCCGAAGTATTCGAAGAGCAATTTCACCACGGTTCGCAATGAGTACACGCTTGAATGCCATGTTTGACTCGAAGAGCAATTACTCTATGATGCCAACGGTTCAATGCGATACAAAAGATGCCTTTTTCGACGGTTTTTTTTGTCGTCAAATCGACCGCCAGCCGCCCCAAATGACTGTTTTCCGGTACTTGATTTCTGTTTTTGAATCATTTTCTAGAAAAAGAGCCGGAAATTTGATATCACATGAATGCGATGTGAGCATATGACGCGGAAACCCCAAACCGGAGCCGAGGCTCTCGACCAGTTAGCTGGAAAAGATTTGAACAGAGATGGACGCATCGTGAATTTAGTCATTTGCGGCAATTCCAAATTCTATGATTATGCTTGGCTTGAAGATAAATTGGAGCAGTGGGTTGAGGCAAATGCCTACCCCGATTTGATCATCCTTGGTGGCGCCAGCGGTGTAGATTTTCTAGCTGAACGATGGGCAGATAACAACAACATCCGATTGGCCGTGTTTAGCGAAGCGTGGAATGCACCTCGTCCAAGTTCTGCCCACGATTCTGGGCGACCTGAAGCTGTAGCGACGCTGGCTAAGACAATGCTTGGACGGGCCACGCATATGCTTTCTTTCCCCGGACCTGATTCGGTTTGGACAAAACGAATGGAAGAGCGTGCTATCGAGAGCGGCGTACCAGTCACAAGTGTACCGTTGCCCACAGATGGGCTCGAATGAGAATCAGTAAACGTCTCGCAAGTAACGCTTTTCTTCTCTCATCATGGTCGTACCGATGAAATGAGTAGCATCATCTTCTGACATTCCGCCGTGTTCCATTGCTATCTCAATGAGCGCTCGATGAACATCCTTGGCCATGTAGGTTTTATCACCACAAATGTAGAAGTAAGCACCGTTTTCGAACCATTGCCAAATGTCAGCGCCGTGTTCTTTGAGGCGGTGTTGGACGTAAATCTTCTCTTCTTGGTCACGAGACCATGCAGTTGTGAACTTGAACAGGTCTCCGCTGTCCATCCAGCCTTCAATTTGCTCCTTGTAGTAAAACTCAGTCTTGGAAGATTGGTCTCCAAAGAACAACCAGTTGCGACCTTTGCCGCCATCAAAGACACGCTGTTCCATGAACGCTCTAAACGGAGCAATTCCTGTTCCAGGCCCGACCATGATGATGTCAACGTCCTTATCCTCTGGAAGTATGAATGATTTCGTAGGAGACATGAAGACACCAATTGGTTTACCGGTCGCCACAATTTCGTCAGCCATGTACTGTGTGCAAAGGCCACCTCGGGCACGGTTATGGTATTCAAAGCGAACAATACCGACGGTCAATTCGACAAATCCGGGGTGAGCGTCGTGGGAAGAAGCGATTGAATAGAGTCTTGGCTTAAGTCGAGCAACCAAATCAAGGAATTCCTCTGGAGAATACTTGACACCGAATTCCCGCATGATGTCTACGTAATCTCGAGTCCAAAGATAGTTTTCAATCTCTTTTTCATCACCAAGAAGCGCTTCGACCTTTGCAGCCGGGTCGTCAGATGCCTTGCTGGCAGCAAGACCAGGTGGTGAAGCAGAGGAGTCGGAAGATTCCCAGTCCTCGCTTGAACGGCTTCGAGCAACAATCTTCAATGAAATTTTCATTCCAGAGGAAACGACCTTACCTGCAAGCGATTGAACAAACTTCTTGTTTGCCATATGGACTTCAAAGTCCATTTTCAAGGCTGTATACAAGTCGCGCTCTCCGTTGTGAGTCTCCACTGTGTAGTCTCGGTCCCATCCTTGGAGTTCGAGAATCTCTTCAACAATGTGCGGCGGATTCTCTGACATAACTCCGAGAGCATCACCGACTTTGTAATCGAGACCAGAGTCGCCAAGAGCGAACACAATGTGCCGGGTCTCTTTACGGGAACCTTCACCGTTGAGAATGTAATTCTCAGTAATTTCAGTCATGTAAGGATTCTTTGAACTCCAATCGGACATAATATCACCCACCAACCTAAGGCTGTAGTCGGTCCACAATGGGGACACTTATCATGCTTATTGACCGATGTTGATGCCGATTCGGTCGGCGTCACAGGACCCTAAAAAACCTTCACAATTTTCAAGGATGCAAACGGCCATTTATATGTTGAACCACTTACTTGGCGTCATGAATCAAACCAAGAAACCCACCGCACTCATTGTTGGCTCAGGCCCCGGCGGCCTCGCAAGTGCGCTACTGCTCGCCCATTCAGGCGTAGACGTAACCATTCTCGAAAAAGAAGAGAAAGTAGGTGGACGTACCAAGCTCGTTCACAAGGACGGGTACACATTCGACCGTGGACCAACATTTTTCCACTATCCGGAAGTCATTGAAGAAATCTTCAAGGCCATCGGCCGAGATGCTCACAAGGAACTTGGACTCATGCCTCTGGATCCAATGTACCGCCTCGTCTTCGGCGCTGGCGGACACATCGATGCAACCAGCAAACTGGATGAAATGACCGAGAGAATCCGAGATCTGGCAGGAGACAAGAACGCTGAGGGATTCGAAAAGTACGTCCTTCAAAACCGTAAGAAACTCGAATTTTCTAAGCAATGCCTCCAAACGCCTTGGACCAGCCCACTCAACATTCTCACGAAGAGAGCCATGAGAGTTGCAACAATCCTCAAGCCATGGGCTAGTGTTGCAGGCGACTTGAGCAAGCACTTCGATGACGAACGTGTTCGACTGGCTATGTCCTTCCAAACCAAGTATCTGGGCATGAGCCCGTTCCACGCACCCTCGTTGTTCACAATTCTTGCGTTCCTTGAATACGAGCACGGTATATTCCACGCCAAGGGCGGCCTCGGCAGTATTACCAAGCGCATGGGAGAAATTGCAGAAGAAATGGGCGTAAAAATCCGCTGCAATACCCCGGTTAAATCACTCATCTTCGAAGGAAAGGATGTCGTAGGTGCCCGTATTGAGGGCGAAGAAATCCGAGTTGACAAAGTCGTCGTTAACGCTGATTTCGCTCATGCAATGACAACCCTTGTTCCAAACGAGAAGCGAAAGAAGTGGTCGAACAAGAAACTCGAAAAGAAGGGATATTCCTGCTCCACATTCATGCTGTATCTCGGCGTTGACAAGCAATACGACTTACACCACCACCAAATCTACGCATCTTCAGCATACGAAAAGAACCTCCACGACATCACCAACCACAAGTTGACCTGGGATGACCCGTCGGTCTACGTTCAAAACGCAAGCATTACCGATGACAGCCTCGCCCCAGAAGGCCACTCTACTGTTTATGTTCTTGTCCCAGTACCGAACACCCACGAAACCATCGTATGGGACGACATCAAAGACGACTACCGAGACACCATCATCAAGCAACTTGGTAAATTGGGATACGACGACATTGAAGACCACATTGTCTCAGAAACAGTCGTTACTCCAGACGACTGGGGTGCATCAGACATCTACCGTGGTGCAGTGTTCAACCTCACCCATGATCTCAAGCAAATGCTATGGCGACGTCCTCAAAACCGATTCGAAGAGGCAAACAACCTCTACATTGTCGGTGGCGGAACACACCCTGGCAGCGGACTGCCAACCATCTTTGAAAGCGCACGAATCAGCAGCAAACTTTTGCTTGCTGACCTTGGAATGCGTCCAGATTGGAACGGTGTAGACTCTTGGTTCCAAGACGTCCGCAGACCAAAAGTCAAAGCGACGACAGCTAAGCCAACACAGGGCACTCAACGAACGACTGGTGACGGTCATGCTGCGTGAAACCCTACTCGCTTGCCTTACCGCAATGATGTTCCTTGCGGGATGCGTACAACCCGATTCAATGGTTGAAGATGAATCCTCAAACCTCAATCAAATCCCATTTGAACTTACTTTTTCAGCCGATACGTTGGACCGAGAAGAAGACGGCACCCCTGAGTTTGACCTCAAACAAGAACTCGAGAACGGTCCAGTGATGCTGTTGTGGATCGGAGCCGGATGTACCGGTTGCCACGATTGGACGGACATGATTCGAGAGAAAATGGACGAAGGTGCGTTTGAGAACTCGAACATGACCATCGTCAGTGTTCACCGTTGGGGAGAATTCGAAACCAAGGACGACATCGAGAATGTTTTTGGCTCTGAGAACGACTCTGACCACTACACTCCTTGGACCATTGTCACCCCGTCCGAACTTACCCAAGCCGAGGATTTCAACACTGAACAAAGCACAGGTGCATCAATCTACTCAGCATACGGAAACCCTGGCACTCCAACTCTGCAAGTCATTGCTCCAAACGGAGTACTGGCATGGCAATCAAAGACATATTGGGCTAATGAAACCGTCTTCGATGATGGTTTCTCGTTCTTTGAACGACAGGTGAACGAAGAGTGAACCTCAAAGACCCCGAGGGTGTCCAAGAGTTAAGCAGCCTGCAGGGCGGCCGGTGAAAACCATGGGTGAAGGCATTAAATTACCAGTCTTGAACGGACTGGGTCGTACAAATCGTATCGATAACTGGCTCAATAAACCGATTGCAATGGGGCTCGGTCTCACCGCTGCAATGCTCTACACTGTATGGCGATTATTTCTGTTCCCGGAATCGATTTCATACGAACTGGAAGGCTCCAAAGTCATGTCACCAATTTTCTCACCGAATGTCCTGGAATGGGAGTTATTCGGACTTAAGGAGTGGGGAGAAACGGATGCACCAAGTTGGGTCAACGCAGCAATTCTCGTGCTGTGGATTCCTTTTGGATTCCGAGGCACCTGCTACTACATGCGAAGAGTCTACTATCGAACGTTCTTCGCTAGCCCTGTTGCGTGCTGGGTCGACGAACCTGAAATCAACAAGAAGCTTGGTTACAAAGGCGAAAAGCGTCTTTTCATCTTCAACAACCTCCACCGCTATTTCCTCTATGCGGCCATGATTATTCTGGTCATCAAGTGGTGGGACGTCACCCACACCTTGCATTTCACAGAAGGATGGGGTATGTCGCTGGGTACGCTGGTGATGGCTGTAGAAGCATTCCTTCTCACGATGTACGTCACATCTTGCCATGCTCTTCGCCACCTTGCTGGCGGCGCACTGGATCGATGGACGGGCGGAATCAGCCGACTACGAGGCAAGTTGTTTGGCCGCATCAGCATCCTCAACCGTTCCCATGGGTTCTGGTTTTGGACATCACTTACTTTCGTGTTCTTTGGAGACCTTTGGGTTTTAGCAGTCAGTGAAGGCTACTTGAGCGATGTGGCGCTGTTTGTAATTTGAGGTGGAAATGATGACTGAAGAATACAACAAATACGAATACGATGTTATTGTCATTGGTGCTGGCGGTGCCGGACTCCGTGCAGCAATTGAAGCAGCACGAAGCGGTGCTAAAACCGCAATGATCACAAAGTCCTTGCTCGGGAAAGCACACACGGTCATGGCAGAAGGTGGCTGTGCAGCTGCTCTCCAAAACGCAGACCCTCGAGACGGTTGGAAGGTTCACTTCCACGACACCATGAAGGGAAGCAAGTGGCTTGCAGACTGGAAAATGGCTGAACTCCACGCAAAAGAAGCACCTGACCGTGTTCGAGAACTTGAACAATGGGGCGCAGTCTTTGACCGAACTCCAGAAAACACCATCAATCAACGAAACTTTGGAGGTCACACCTTCCCTCGTCTCGCTCACGTTGGTGACGCCACCGGCCTGGAACTTATTCGAACACTCCAAGAACGTGGGATTCACGAAGGTATTGATATTTTCATGGAGTACACCGTTCGCCATCTTCTCAAAGAAGGTGACAGAGTCACAGGATGCGTTGCATACACCCGCGTTGACGGTGACTTCCATGCCTTCTCAGGCAAGTCAGTCATCCTAGCGACCGGTGGAATCACCCGTTGTTGGTCGGTTTGCTCTGGCTCATGGGAGTACACTGGTGACGGTCACGCTCTCGCTCTGTGGGCTGGCGCTGAACTCCGTGATATGGAGTTCGTACAATTCCACCCAACTGGAATGGTCTGGCCTCCATCTGTCCGAGGAATCCTTGTAACTGAAGGTGTCCGAGGCGAAGGTGGCCGTTTGACCAATTCTGATGGAGAACGATTTATGTTCAATTATGTTCCTGAAACGTTTGCAGGCGACCACGCAGAAACCATCGAAGAATCCGATCAGTGGGTAGAAGAAGTGGTTTCTGGAAAACTCGCAACTGTACGTAGACCCCCAGAATTGCTTACCCGTGACGTTGTCGCAAAAGCAATCAATTCCGAAGTGAAAGCAGGAAGAGGTTCACCTCACGGTGGAGCGTTCCTCAACATCTCACATCGAGGAGAAGAAGCAATTCTGAAGAAATTACCATCGATGCATCACCAATTCAAAGAATTGGCGGGCGTTGATATCTCAAAAGAACCGATGGAAGTCGGACCAACTGCGCATTATGTGATGGGTGGAGTTCGCGTCGACGCTGAAACCCAAGAAAGCAATGTACCAGGGCTCTATGCATGCGGTGAAGTGGCATCCGGTCTTCACGGAGCAAACAGACTCGGAGGAAACTCGTTGTCTGACCTCATTACCTTCGGAAAGAGAGCAGGAGAACATGCTGCTAAGCGCTCAAAGGACTTGGCTCAACCGAACATTGATGATGGACAAGTTCAATCGGCAATCGAATTGATGCTCGCACCTCTGCAAAGAGATGAAGGTGAAAACCCTGGTCTCATTTACGACGAAATGAGAGACATGATGCAAGCAAAAGTTGGAATCATACGTACCAAGGAAGAAATGCAAGAAGCAATGGACGACTTGAAAGCGTTCGATCAGCGACAGTCAGCATGTTTCCCTGGCTCATCCCGCAAATACAACTCAGGATGGCACCAAGCACTCGATCTCAAGAACATGGTCGATGTATCGACCGCAGCAACCCTTGCTGCGCTCACTCGTGAGGAAAGCCGTGGTGGCCACACAAGAGATGATTTCCCCGGGGAAATTGAAGAATGGGGCAAGCTTCTCAACATCATCTTCATGGAAGACGGCGAAATAAAAGTACGTCAAGAACCCGTTGAAGAAATGCGGAGCGATTTGAAGGACGCCATCACGGAAGTGAAGAGCATGATTGCAGAACGTGCCGCTGAACAAGCAGGAGGCGAGAAGTAATGTCACTCAAAGGAAAGAAGCAAGATTTCACTATTCTGCGAGGCGAAGGCGAAGACGCATCCCTCGAAGAATTCAGCATTGAACTGGATGAAGGCATGGTCGTTTTGGACTGTGTTCATCGAATTCAACACGAACAGCAGCCTGATTTGGCAGTTCGCTGGAACTGCAAAGCTGGGAAGTGCGGTTCGTGTTCTGCAGAAATTAACGGCCGACCACGTTTAATGTGCATGACTCGAATGAGTGATGTCGTTGCTGAAACGCCTGCTGGAAAACCCATTGAAATACGACCTATGAAGGCGTTCCCACACGTCAAAGATTTGGTCACGGATGTCTCGTGGAATTACGAGATGGCTCAAAAAATCAAGCCAATCAATGGACCGGATGAGATGAACTGGGAGTTCAATCAAATGGAAGCAGACCGCGTTCAACAATTCCGAGAATGCATCGAATGTTTCCTTTGTGTGAACACCTGTCACGTATTGAGGGACCACGCACTGTTCGATGATTTCGCAGGGCCTCGTAACCTCGTCCGCCTTGCCCAGTATGAAATGCACCCGCTTGACACTGAAGACCGTGTTCCGGAGATCAAGAAAGAATTCGGAATCGAGTACTGTAACATCACCCGTTGCTGTACAGAAGTTTGTCCGGCCGGCATTCAGATTACCGATGATGCAATTATTCAGCTCAAAGAGCGTGTTGTGGACCGTTATTACGACCCGTTGCAGCGCATTTGGCGCACGCTCACACGGCAAAAAGTTCGCTATTGAGGCGATGAAGTGGTGACTTCGACCGAGAACATACGCCGCATCTCAGCCATTGGCTTTGGTTTAGCCTTTGTTTGGATTGGAATTCAACATTTTACCAATGTGAGTTTCTTTGTCCCCATCGTGCCCGCCGTCCTTGGTGCACCCGAGTTCTGGGTTTATGTCAGCGGGGCTGTTGAAATTCTTCTTGGAGCATCTATGATCTACTCTCCAACAAGACAGAAAGGTGGAATGGGAACTGCTGCCTTCCTTGTCCTTGTCTATTGGGCGAACCTGAACATGTGGATCAATGATATTCCAATCGACGGAAATTCGTTTTCTACATCTGCACATATTGCTCGTGCTACCGCTCAATTCGGAATGATTGGGCTTGCGCTCTGGATTGCAGAGTGGAAGAGTAAGAAAGAGTGAATGGCTTCTTATCCCTCCGAAGAGGGAAAAGAAGCGGCGACCCTTGCGGGAACAAACTTACAACAGTAAGTTTGGAAACATACAGAAGTTAAATCAGAACTCAAAGGTGTTCGATTCCGGACTTCTTGACGTTGGCCTTCTTGATCTTGTCAGGAAGCCAAGCAGGTCCATTAGCTGGCTTGTCAACCATGCTAATACTGCCACTAAAGACGTGGACACGCTTGGTGCCACGCTCACGTAGGCGTATGTTCGTGTGTCCGCGGGTTGCAGCTTTGAGGGCTGCGCCGCGTGGTTGTTTGCTTGCAAAAACCTGGCTCGTATCTTTTCCGTTCTCCATGAGAACAAAGTATTTTTTATCAGACATTTTGGATTTCCTCCGATACTTGACAGTCTCATAGAGTATATAGTATTTTCTCCGATAAAACGGTCTACTGCGCTGTATAGTCTCCGCAGTACCCCATTCCGAAATCGTTTTTGAGGGTGTTGAGCCTCAGTACATCGGTTGTGTGTCACTACTGAAACAGGTTCTAAAATTGGAACTTATAATTCCGCTCCAGCAAGAGTCTTGGTATCAATGATGCCGGGTATTTGACGGATTGATTCTACTACAGATTGGGCAATGATAGCCAAACTATCGGCAACGAGTTTCACAATGAGGTCATGATCTCCAAACAAGAGAGTGGCGTCATCTACATTCGGCATATCTTTCACTGCCAAGTAAACTTCATGCTCTTTACCTGGTGCGACGTTAATCAAGACATATCCTACTGCCATGGCAATCGTACATACCAGATGCTCAAAGCACATCAACCCTTCTCTGCATCCCTACTACGGGTCGAGGAGGTTCAACTGTTGCTCTGTGAATTCCATCCATTGACTCAATGTCCAACCGTCTGGCATTTCCCCTTCCAACCAGATTTGGTATTGTTCATTGGTCCAACCCGAAGGCAGTTGAAGAGAAGGCGTATCAATCGTAGAAGGCTCCAACGCCTGTTCTTCACTCGATGGCTCCTCAACGACATCCCACAACGGCGCGTCTTCTCCTTTGGGCTTACGGCGCAACAAAGCGGTCATGGCAAGAACAACCAGTAGCCCAACACCCCCCACGAGGAGAGGAACGGTCCGCGAGTTGATCTCTTCGGATTCATTCGCTGCTACGGTTTGGTTGCAATCTTGACAGGGAGGCTCTGGTAGCAGTGTGAGATTAAACTCGGAAGTATCCGATTGAACCCATGAATCGATGCATGTAGCAGATACCTGAAGGGTCGCGTTGTTCAGTGCTGCCGTAGTAGGGAATTGGAATTGAATAGCAGCAGAAGTAGGAGATTCAGGCACAAGAGAGGCTTGTAATTCAGCAAGCAAGAGTTCGCCTTGGTAAACCCGCCCCGTGCATTCAACATCATCCGTACCGTCTTGATCGACAACGCTCCCAGTGAACGAAAGAAGTTCTCCTGCAGATTTGTTTTCCAGAACATCGAGCGTGGTTTGGGGCATGGCGTGATAGAACGGAACTTCGAGATTTAGCGAACGAACCAATCCATCGATGTCACGTGCTGTAAACAGAACTTGGCCTTCCCCATCAATGAACGTGCCATCAAGCCGAAGTCTAAATTTGTAAAGAGAGTCAAACTCTTGGAAGTTAGGGAACGATGCACACGACTCAAGAGAGGTGCTGTTCGGGTCAAGAGAGCCAAGCGATGGCGCATCGACCGACCAGCCCAGTTGAGAGAGTGTAGCTTGTAGCCGGTCGATTGGGCGTTCGGATTGAAGATGAACAAGCATGTAACCAGACTGGCCAAATCGTAATGAATCAATGGGGCCATTCTCATCACAAAGGTGAGCACCAACAAGAACTGGAGTCGTCAAAAGCAGAGGTAAGTCAAATTGCTGAGAAAACGAAGACCCATGCTGACCGGTCATTTCCAAGACCAGAGCCAATACACCGGTTTCTAGAGCCGTCGAGACCGATGGCAACTCAATCAAAATTGGAGTGCTGATATCAGAGCCACCAACAGGAATCGTTCTTCGTTCAGCTCCCGGCCAGTCGATATGTAAGTCGCCAGTCGCAGATGATTGTGGGTCATCAGCGTCAGCCAGCATGATTCGAGCAAATTCTTTGCCCCCACCCCTGACGCTGTCCAAGACGGTCCCCTCGTCGTCCACGACTTCGATAACGGCCGTTGGAGCACGGTCGCCGACCGAAATGACCCGAGTATTCAGCAGCAGGCCGGATGAATGGCGAACTTCGAACGTAACATCGTTCAAAGGAGAACTCACTTCGCGCTCATACTCGCCAACATAGCAATGGTGGTTGTTGTCAACTTGTTGCTCGTAACTCATGTTTCCAAGAATGCCTGCTGAAGCGATGAGCGTCGGTTGTTGAGTCGTTTGATTGAAATCTGCATCAAGAACACAGACCTTCCATTGAGCCACTTCCCCTCGATACATCTTGCTCAACGGCTGGTAGGTGAGTTGATTGATACCCGACCAGGTCGGAGAATCAACGCTGCTGATGTGTGGACCAAACCATTGTGCTTGCGCATCGACGACGGTGGCAACCGATGATTCGAGCAGGTAACCTTGCTGCATGCTTTGGTCATGAGCGGTTGCTCGTAACACCAAAGCACCAAGCGGAAGCGTTGAGGGAAGGGTAATCGATGCCTGCCAGCGTTGCGCATCAATACGGCCGGTGGCTTGTGGGACCCACTCCAGACCAGAGAGGTTTGATACGTTCGCAGCAACGGACCATTCCAAATCCACAGACGTGACGTTGACATCATCGGATGCTTCAATGGTGCAGATGAAGTTGTCACCACGAGCATACACTTCCGAATCGCAATAGATACTCTCGACTACAGGAGGGGCATTAACCCAGATTCGTAGCGTCACGAGATTGTTACTCAAATTACGTTCATAGGAACCTTCGCTGGCGTTTGAGTAGCGGATTCGCAAATCCATCCAACCCGTCTTTTCAGGAACAATAGTCAAGTTGTACAGAACCCGAGAACCGCTCATATCCCCTGCTGGAAGGGAAAGATTTCCATTGTAGAGTTGGATGTTACCTTGAAGATCTTGAACCAAGAGTGAACCGTTTGATGCTGACATTCCTCTGTTTTCAAGGGCGAGTTGGATTTGAGAAGGTTGCATGTAAGAAGCATTACCAAGTTGTCGAACACCAAAGAGGTTGATGTCGTGATGGAGATCTGCGTATGGTGCCATTTTTGGATCCCCTACGGTAACACCCATCCAACTGGTCTGAAGATTAGCCGCAGCATGAACTTCCGCCAGATTAAATCCTTGAGCATACATGCTCAGCAAGGTGCTTGGAGAGCCAACTGCGGTGAGGTACGGCTCGTAGACATAACCCTTGACGCCAGAGACTCCATCTTCCAATAAATCAGCAATGAGAGATTGCCCGTATGCGGTGTTGGGGTCGAAAGAGCGTCCACCTGTCGAAACGGCCGTCTCAGCAATCGAACCGTTCACCCAAGTGTTGTGTGGAAGAATTGGATGCAAGTTCATGGTATCGAGGTACACTGAACCGTCGGTCGATGTTGCTACGATGTCAAGTGGGATCCGAACCCGGAGCGAGACTGCATCTACCGGCGGACGGAAACGCATGGTTTGCGATTCCCACGTTGGTGCAAAAATTTTTGATTCAGATTGATTACTAGCGACGAGTGTTCCGTTTGCATCAAAGGACTCAATTTCGATTGTGAAGTCTCCGTAAACGTCACCAGTCCGTTGACCGTAGAGCGAAATCAACCATGCATGGTCTTTCAAATCATCCGGTAGCACGAATGTTTGTTCAATCGAAGCTACAGATTGTCCCGTTCCAGAATACGCCGAACAATCACGGTAGATGTCACGGTGAAGCGTGGTGATTTCGTGATCGTCCAACGCCACATCCCATACCATCACATTGTCAATCATACCTTCGAAGAAAGAGGAGCCTGCACGATTAACCCCGAGTTTGTACAGGTCTACATTGTTTAATGCACCAGAAGAATACGTGGTGGTACGAACCAAAACCCCATCGAGGTATTGCCTAGCCGTGACGCCCTCAAAAACAGTAACAAGATGAGTCCATTCTTGTTCTTGAACTGCACCGAAAGCCTGAGATTGGTTCGTATGCAGTTTCCAATCTCCGTTAACAACAGCGTGTTGGAACGAACCGTTCGAGCCTGCAGCATTATCAACAGCGAAAACAGAAGCGTAGGTCGGTAAAGACGAGGTATTGGCCCAAACCCACTGGCTCACGGTAAAATTACCAACCCAGTCGTCGACGTTGACATCAATGTAATCGTCAACACCGTCGTACCAAAGGCAAGAGCCGTCTACGCATGTCCTCCAGTTGCTGGAGTCCATATTATTGAGCGTAAGAGCGGTACTCGAATTTACGGAGTCTTGAGCCAAACTACCGCTGCCGTCCTCGAAATCCCAGTGATGAATGAGGTTGTCCTCGGAAGGGATATACGATTCAGACAGTGAGAAGGCGGATGATGGAATAAACGACTTGCTTTGATTGGGACCTTCCCATGAAAGTTGCAATCCGTGAGGGCCACCGCCTTGGAAGAACTCGACTCGGAAGTCATGCTTACCAGCGTCAAGTTGCGTATACTGGGAGATTTCTCTCATTCCGTGTGAACCGTAATTGGTGACCAAACTTTGGCCATCCACCCACAGTTCAGAACCATCGTCCGAAGTCAGATAGAACGTCCAATTACCTGCCTCTGGAACATCAATGAGCCCACTAAACCGAGCCCCCCAATCGTTTTGGAAGCGATTATCGAGACCGGTATAAGCCTGCGATGAGGATGAATATTGCAACGATGACTCAAGCCTCACATGGTCGGGGACGCGATCGATAAGCGTCGGCATAGAAGAGGTACTGAAACTCACACCGTTGTTGTCAAAAAATTCAGCAAGAATGCCTTGAGTACCGTTTCCTGGTTCTTGAGTACAAACCGCAGAGATGGATGCTTCCAAGGCATTGTTACCGTCTCGCTTGACATCTGACTGCGTACTCCACTCGAAGGTATCACCGGATGAAAGAGTGGGTAAAGTTGCATTCCAATAACGCGCTCCACTGGAATAACTTGAATCCTGAGTGTTAAATCCTGAGTTTGGCAACTTGTTTTCATTCCAATTACCATCATTTGAACCCCAGGAAGCATAGCCCATGACGTTGGTGACGTTGGTCAAGAACTGGGTTGTTTCGTCAAACACAGTAGGTAAACCCATGCTCCCATTCAATACTGTGTCCGCAGTGTAAAGGTCATCGTTCCAAAACTTGTAGCCTGAACCGTTCCGATTGGTCGCTAGGTCGAGGGCAAAGATACCTCGTTCTCCGAGGCTGTTGTTGGCTTTTTCAATCAAACCTAATGCGGTTTCAACGGTGTACCCAGTGAGCCGAGTCATTAAGAAAAAACCATACTGGTCTCGGGAAAATGCTTCCATTGAGTTCCCTGCTAAAGGTCCGTAGCCGTGTTCTACCCAATAATCTGACCCGATGCTGGAGGAATAACTTCCACCCAACAAGGAAAATTCTTGATCAAAACTCGCTTTGTCATCCCCGCCACTGATGCGCAGTGGCGTTCCTTTGGTCGATACAAGATAATTGAGATCCGTTTCCGCTGAACGGTTTGCAAGCATTTCCAAAAATGGTGCAGCAAAGTATTGGTCGAACTGGTCTCTGTTGATGGTTTCTTTCGTTGGCGTACTCGAGTTATTGAAGATGAAGATGTTTTCTTCCGGAATGTTTCGAGCTTCGACAAAAGCCCAGCCAATCGTACGGCTGGCTTCTGAATTGTTGTTGATTAAAACGCCGACATCTGAGTAATCATAGACGGTAAGAAAGTCAAATCCGTGGGGTTGAGCGACATCGAACCAAGGCGTTTGGTTCCAAACCTCTTCATTCGAATCACTAAAAAACCCAGTAAACGCATCACGAAGGGGGTGCAATTGTTTCGTTTCTGTCGTTTCAGAGCCATCATTGATGCGTTCAAGCAGTGGAGAAGAAGCACTGCCAATTAAGAACAGCAACGTCATCAGAAGACTCGAAAACCTCCTGTCCATGCATCGGTGCACAAGTAATACCGTTTAGGAATGCCGCCATTAAGTCACTACGGCGATGGAGCCTGCCTGGATTCGGCAGAGCCAAAAATCCAAAAATTAAACATTTTCATGAGAAAACTGCGAACTTGATAAGTAAGGTGGCCTCTCTTGCTTGGATGATGGCAGAACTCTACATGGCTCGGACATGCAAATGGGGAATTCTTCGCGTTGTTGGCGGAGATGTATGGAACCACAGCGGAGATGTATTGATTACACCTGCGAACAACAGGCTCTCCGGAAGAGAAGGTCTTGACGCCCAAATTCATGCAAAAGCAGGCGAAGAACTCACTCAAGTTACACGTAATATTTGCTTGGAAATGCGTAAAATAAATGCTCCGCCCTGCGCAGTAACACAAAACGTCGTTACCGAACCTTTCGCTCTTTCATCCAACTACAAACACATCATTCACGTCGTTGGACCGGACTGCCGCCGACCAAACCAAGACGAAGCCCGACGAGAACTGCTACCAGAGACCTACGAAAACCTGTTTGCAACGCTCGCAGAATTGGACGATGTGAAAACAATTGTCTCACCTCCTCTCTCCATGGGCATCTTTGCATACCCTCACCGAGAAGGGGCACGACTTACGCTCGAAATCCTCCTTGGCGTTTTAGACGGAGAAGAAGACCCCGGCATCTCAGAGTATACCATCGTCGTGAAGGAAAGAAATTTCATCAACAACATGCGAACGGTCTACAGAGAAACAGAAGACCAACTTCCTGGTTACGACTCTACATCTGCTTGAGGCGAAGGCAATGGTCGACCTCGCAGCGATGGTCACCAGCACGCTAAGCAGCGAACGCCGCTCATTTCAGTCGGTGCTCATGCTTGCGAACAGTGTTCGTAAAGTGAAAATGGTTGCTGAAGTTTTGCCAAAAGAACTTGAGTTGAAGGTGCTCTCCAGTCAAAACCGTGTTGTTGAAGCACTCCATGAAGCAGGAATCGAAAGTTCACTGCTCGAAGAGAGTCTGTCCTCGCAGGGTCTTGGCGTGCTCAATCACATGCACGATTTAGTCCTTCAAGCGATTGGAGAAGGCAACCTCGCCAGTGGGGAACGCTTGCTTGTAGTTTTGGCTGAACCGCTTGACGGCGTCATTGTCGTTGACACCTCAAATCTTAATTCAAACCGTTTTGCAACCTTATCCCAAGATTATGGTATCGACTTGGAAGTCCTCACCAAGATGATGCATTTAGCTCGGCACATCGGCTCAAGGGGGCGTGAAGGTCATGCCATCGGCGCCTTGTTCGCAGTGGGACCACTGCCTGCTCTACGAAAACATACAACTGCCCTGGTCCTGAACCCATTCAAAGGCCACCCTCCCGAGAAGAGAAGTATTCTCGATGAACTGAATCACGAAACATTGGCTGAGTTCGCTTGGCTCGACGGTGCGATTCTGTTTAATCGAGAAGGAATCGCCAGTGATGCTGGACGTTACATCCAAGTCCCTGCTGGCATAACGCCAAAGCCGGGCGAAGGCGGACGTCATTTGGCAGCAAGAGCGATTTCTCAACTGGTCGAAGGTATTGCAGTCTGTGTGTCCTCATCAGGTTCAATCACAATGTATGCAAACGGTAGAAATCGATACCGTGTCAAACTGAATTAATTATTCCGACTCATCAGAGCGGACTCGTGAATCAAGATTTCGTTCAACAGAAGTCAAACTTGCACTTGTTGCCATGAAATCCATTCGAACTGCATCGAGATTGGAATGATTAAGGTTGCGTTCAATGCTCATTTTGGTTCGATTGATGGAAGCGATACGCTGCGTTCGATCTTTTGGCCTCAAGACCTCACCGCGTTGACTCATGAGCCATTCTTCCAAGAGTGCTTGACCCCATTCAGGTGCGCGCATGCGGGCTGCCAAGTGAATTTCCAGATTCCGATGACGGAAGCGGACTCGACCATCTGCGGTTCGGAACGCCTGAATGGAACCAGGGTTCCAACGGTCCAGAGGGATTTGTAAGTGCTCTTTACATTCAAGAGTGCCATCGTCATCAACGATGAAATCAGCAATCAGTACACTTCGATTCAAACGCATGAAAACTTGGGCCATATCCTCATCTGCATGCCACTCAGAAATTGCTTGTGGAGCCTGTCCCCACTCATTTTCACACCACATCTCAAGAGCGGGTCGGTACGAGTCCATGTGAAAGGCTCTTGGCGAACCATCATCAAGTTTGTTGAGAAAATCTGTCAAGATTCAAGGAGAAGGAGCGTTTGGGACAACCATGGATGGCGCGTGGGGCTCAGTCGAAGCGGACTGGAAAGTTGTCGTCGTGCTCATTTTGGCATGGTATATCCTGTTGCGAATTTGGGAGAAAAATGGCACTCTTGACAGATGGGATGCTTCTCGCGTGTTCGGAGTCGTGCTTATGGTGCGAAGCAACCGTGGATTGAAGACCCTCGAGCGGGTTGCAAAACCTCGTCGGTTTTGGAGAATCTATGGCGAAGTCGCCCTTTGGGTCTGCCTATTTTCGATGTTCTTTGTTGCCATCGGCATGCTCCTTGCATTCATTACCTCAGTACTTAATCCACCCACTGCTGCACCTCCAACAGCCAGTGAACTGGTCGCAATTCCCGGCCTCAACCCAATGATTCCGCTTGGATGGGGTGCAATGGCGTTCATCATCGCCTTGGTCATCCATGAATTTGGCCATGGACTTTTGGCTCGTGCCCACGGAATGAGAATCCGTGCATTTGGTCTGCTGCAACTAGGCCCGCTCCCGCTTGGAGCTTTTGCTGAACCACAGTACCAAGAACTCCACAAAGCACCTCGCAAGGAAAGAATGCGAATGTTTGCTGCAGGACCTGCAACCAACCTGTTTGCTGCTTTTGTTTGCCTGATGCTGTTAGGTGGACTTGCTGCGACCCTTACCTCATCGAACATGAATCCCCACGTCCAAGGGATCGTGAAAGACTCGGGAGCAGATCAAGCAGGTTTGCAACCTTGGGACACCATCCTAAGGATTGATGAAGTCGAAATTGATGGTATTGAAGGATTCCAAACGGTCATGTCAGGCTATGCAGCGAACGATACTATTGCCGTGGATGTGTTGCATGAAAACGGGGACGAAGAGACGATTGAAATCCTTCTTACAGACAAATATCAGTATTACCTTGAGTTGGGATGGAATGAAGAAATTCTAAGCGCTCAAGACATCGAGGAAGGGGATGCATTCGTCGGCGTGGTTGGAATCAGTGAAGGAACGCAAGGCATCGACCGCCTTGCAGGACCACTCGGGCCACGATTTGATGGGGGCATCGGGGTACGTATCCTTTACACGCCGTTTCATATTCTCAACATGATGATTGTACCCTTTGAACTGCAAGGCATTTCGATGCATCCCATGGAAGAGGCCATGCTATCGCCTACAGATGGTATCCTGGGTGATGCTCTGGGACTCAGTGGACTCTTGTTCTTAGTCAACTTCTTCTTTTGGCTCATGTGGGTCAACATCTTACTGGGGTTCACCAATCTTATCCCGATGGTTCCGTTCGATGGAGGACACTTGTTCAAAGACTGGTTACGAGGCACACTTAATCGCGTGAAGTGGATTGGAAAGAAAACAAAGTTATGGAAAATCCATCCGATGTGGGTCGACCACATATCCAACAAGGCGTCAAGTCTATCCTCGATTGCCCTACTGATGATGCTACTCTTCGTGCTCCTGGTCCCGTATTTCTGATTACGAACGACGTCGCTGTAATTCTGCGAGAACATCGAATGGCTTTTGCGGAATGCTTTGAGCAGATTTGATTTCTTCGAGAGAAGTCGATGGCAGTTTTGTTTGAAAAACATTGGCTTTCATGGCTCGCACTTCCAGTTTGTGCAGAGCATCCATGTCCGAGCCGGCCGTCGAACACACCAAGGTGATGAATTCGTTCAGCGGCATCCCGTCTTCCCAGTTGAGATAGACTGAACCGTTTCGATTTGTTGGGAACGGCGGGATGGATTTCTCCAAAAGTCGAAGACGACCTGAAAGATTGCTGGTTTGAACACGGAAAATTCTCCATGAGTCTCCTCGAACTCCTTTTCTTCGATGCGCATAGAGCGGCATCAGTTTGCAGCGTTCACCCTCGTTGACCATTGCTGCATACTGGTCTTTTGTTCGACCAGAAAGATACAACTTCTCTGCACGTGTCGATTTTACCTCAATTGGGAAACATAAATCTCCTCGCAGAGCGAGTAAATCCCCGGTGCCTTCCATACCTGAGCCAGCTGCACGAACAACAAGAAACGGTCGATAGACCACTTGCCGCATCTTTTCTTTTTCGACTGGACTGCACGAGCGAATAACCGCTTCTACGCCCTTTGGGACGCCTGCAAGAACTTGTCTCAGCTCCCGCTCGTATTGGCTCGACACAGTCATCCATCACTGTCAATCGTTCTTGATGACTTCGGTAGTAGACACGGTCGAATCATAGGTTTATGTGCATGAGAAAAACAACCGTAAAAGCGGAACATTAGTTAATCTCGGAAAACGACCTCAATATGTGTCTCGTCTTGCTGTGCGCACGATTGACTTTAAGTTGGCTTACCGCTTGATGAACGAACTCAAAAAGAGGAAATTGAGATTTGTTCTGCTTGAGCACGACGCAGTATTACCTGAAAGGGATATGATTTGGTTTGGCAGTGAAGTGGAAACTGCAAAGTTTAGAAATGAGGGCAAAGCCATTGCCGTCTCCATTGAGAACATTAGCGAAGCGGTGGACAAGGCAGTAAGGCTTCTAAGAGGCATTACTCAAGTCAATCGACTCTACTTTGGTATCGACCCGGGACCACGCCCTGGAATTGCATGGCTTGCCGACGGTGCCGTGCTCGGCGTGGCTCAATTGGAACACATTGAGCACGTTTCGGGACATATCTCGGCCATTGCATCAACTCTGGAGTTCAAACACATGGTTGTTCGGATAGGTGATGGGGCGCCACTCATTCGAGATCGAATCATTAACGACTGCCTGACACATTCAATAGAACTGGAACAAGTCAATGAATCCAAAACTTCACGCGGATTACTTCGCCACAACCATGTTGTCTCTGCAATACGCATCGCTCTGCTCGCTGGAAAACGTGTCATTGAGTTCCGTACAGTCCAGCCCACCGAAGGAGACCTCAGAGAAATTCAGCGTCAAAGTAGAAAACTCAGTAACGGCCGTAATACGATTTCAACGGTACTTGCATACGAAGTTGCAACTGGAAAGTGCAGCCTTGAGCAAGCCATCAACGAGAACTATTCCTCTTCTTGACGGTATGTTTGCAATTCTTCCTTCGCCAATCGGTACTCTGGTGAGCGTTTAAGAAATCTCTTTGACAGTGGATCAAACACCATTGGGATGACAAGAACAGCTGCAATCAGGGAGAACAGCATGAAGAACGAAGAGGAGGGAACATAGGTCGTCCCTGGAGTTCCATCTCCACCAACCATGAGTTTGACGGTACCAAGCCAGGGGATTTCGCCCCCACCGATACCAATCAACCATGAACCACGAATTGGCCCGACTGTACCAGATGCGCTGTGAACTCCCGATGAACCGTTCACGGCTTGTGACCCTTGGTCCACCGAACACTTGTTGTTATCACCAAGTGTGAGAAGGCCAGCGTGACGAGGTTGCCATTCCCAAACCACAAGATGGGATTCAACGTTTGCATGAGCAGGACGCTTACAATCGTAGAAACCCGCTTGTACGCCATCAAACGAGACAGAAACAGTTTCAGTATCTTTGACATCTGTGCCAGGTACATCCCATGTCAATACGCAAACTCCTTTGGTACCGTTCGCATCGATTGATTCCGAATCGTAAGTGCCACCATTCGGACATCGGTCTGAATCTGTAGCATTCATTGGGACACTACGGTCCGGAGATGATATTTGGTTCGGAACGACTTCCATGATTGCTCGGTGAATAATTGGTGTTCCGCCTTCACCGTTTTTCTTGTAGATGATGACGTCTCCTCCAAGTCCATGTTTCGAATAACCGAAGTTGGGATTGCCTTCCTCGGTTGCCTCTGCGAACGTGACAATGGTTTCGTAATCCCTATTGTGGACCAAGACCAAGTCACCAGCATCAATACTACCAACCTCGCCGTCAATGTCATGAATCATGGAAGAGGATTCAACCACGACCAGGGGTGGCATCGAACCCGTATGGGCATACAAGCCTAAGATGAGTAAGCCAATCATGCTCACTGCAAGTAGCATTTCGCGAGCAAGCAGTTTCAACGGGTCATTACGGCTCGCTGAGTCTCCCATTGAGTTCAACGACGAAGTCCTTTGCTTTCAAGGAATGCCGTCCATGAGGCTTCATGACCAGCGCCTAATGCTTCAGCGGCTTCGTTGCCGTCTGCTTTATGCCGTCGTAGTTCAGAAGTAGATTCAATGGCATGAAGTTCCTCTAAAGTATTCATGTGTCCACGGAGTGTGAGGAATTCAGGTAAGACAATCAAAAGGCCAATCAACGAGAAAACGGCGAGGCCAATTGCATGTCCAGTGTAATCGCCCCACGTGATGTGGTTTTGAAGGAAAAGCAACTGGTAAATGGACAAAAGCAACAAGATGCCTATGGCACCTGAAACCGTTGCCGAAATGCCAAGTTGACGCCCATGCTGCTTTGCCCACCAATTCGAAATGACGCCCATAGTATGCTCTCCTTATGCAAGGCAGACACGCCGGCCCTCTTTTTTCTATCGCTTGAAAACTGACATGGCAGGGTGAAGTTCAAATGCTTTGCACCCTGTGGGCCAAAGGCCCATTGAGGGACAACGGTGATTTTGATGCGAAAAGCCATATTTTTGACACTGCTGTTTACTGTTTCGTTACTTACACCATTGGCTGCTTCAGCAACAGTAGAAACTCAATTCAACAACGGAACAACCTCGTACACCCAAACGTTCACTGGAACAGGTAATGGTACCGCAGGCCATCTTACAATTCCGTTTGGCGCAGAAGTGACGAGTGCAGAGTTTAGACTTCAGGGCGAAGCAAGTTCCACCTCATACACGAACTTCACCACGAACGCCCATTATGGCGGTTCAGGCGATGGCGTTTGGTCCGGCTCTCCACCTTCACCCTTCACTTCCGGGCAGCGAAACAACGTCGATGTCTCCTCGAGCACCATGTCGCTCAAAGGCAACCCTTCCCTGCAATCGATTGATTTTTCACGCACCAGCCAAATCGCATCAAAGGTCAACGCACATCAAAATACAACGGGCCAATTTGCTTCTTTTTCAGACCAAGGCTACTCAGGATTGACAAAGAAGTACACACAATCTACAGTGAGCACCAGTACATCGTGGGGCCACATTGGCATCGTAGTCAAAGTTGGAGATGAATTCCATATCATGAAGTACTCCTCCTCGAGCCTTTACAACGCACCTACGATTTTACGAATTAACGCCACTACCGGCGATTACATAGATGTTGCAACCCTCAACACAAACGGTTGCAGTAGTTCTTCGTACTACAACATGGTCGATGCCACCGTTGACGGAACTACCGTCTACACCGCTCACTATACAAGCTACTACCTCACCAAGTGGTCAATCATTACCTCACCAGATACAACATCACCAACAAATACTTCAAAATCGTGGAGATGCGACCAATCATGGAGCTTCAGCAATAACTACGTTACTGGCGTAGACATCGATGACTCGACTGGGAAATTGTATGTTATGACCTATTCTTACTCTGCAAACGCACATTACATCAACGAAGTGAGAAAGACTTCTCCGACGAGCATTCTTGGAACATGGACGGTTGCAACCGGCTCAACTGTGTCGAGGTACGGTGCAGGAATGATCGTCAATATGCCGACCATCATTTACAACGAATACGACCAAACCTACGTTAGTGGCGTTGGCTACACTTACGACTCTTACCATCATTTCTTCACCATGAGAGGCAACTTCGTTGAACACATGGGAGAAGTCCCAGTGCCAGAAGGTGGACACTACGGCATGGTTGAATCGGATGAAGGTCAATTCAGTTTCACTTGCCACTACTACAGTACTGCCTACTGCAGCACCTCAACACGGCACAAAATCAACAACTTTGGAGACGGTTCCCTGTTCGATGAGCGAAGTCACACCGGTACTACAGCGACAATTATGGGAAGTACGATTACCACTTCCAAAGCCATCGATACGCTCCATATCAGCAGCATCATTGGATACACACCGACCGGCACCAGCATCAGCGTCGATCTTTCAAACGATGGCGGCAGCACTTGGCGGCACGTTTCTGTCGGACAAAATGTCGTATTCCCTCAAACTGCTACGCAATTTGTTTGGCGAGCAACACTCAACGGAACGACAGCCAAAGCCCCAATTTTCGATGGTATCGGGATTGAATACACCGCTTCGTACGTCACTTCGTCCTACATGTACACCTACCAATACGTTGGCTCGGGCACGAAGAATGTGGTCGCTGCAACGATTGATTGGGACGAAACCAGGCCAAGTGGGACTTCCATCCGTGTCAACTTCGGATACACCTCATCCAGTACATGCACAACCGGTAGCGCTGGTGTATCTCAATTCACACAAGCGAACCAAACCAAATCGATGACTGGAACCGGATACTACATGTGTTTGCGAGTGGAACTCACTGGACCTTCAAGCGGAATTGTTACGCCTACAATTTCGAACATATCCATCGCAAAACACTCCAATGCTCCAAGTGAACCAGGAATTGAAATTAACGGAAAAACAGTCTGGTCAAGGGCTGCGTCAGCCGGTGCTCTTCTCGGCGCATTTACCGTAACGCAAAGCACCAGCTCGAATATCATCTTGAAGACATTTAACGATGCAATCCCTGATACGGGCTCCGGTCTGAGTAACATATCAATAGGGCTGAGTTCAACCTCTTCGGGAATTCTATCGTTGACATCGTTCTCTGTCACCTATACAATGAACACGGTGAATCTGGAAATTTCAATACCTGAAGGTGAAATACTTCACGAACGCTTGCAGCCTTACGAAGTGGTGACACGCCACATTGTTGGTGAAGATGCAACGACAATGACTGAAGCAAGTTTGACGCTGATGACCACTTCATTGGCGAAGAATCCAACCATGTACTGGCAAAACGGAGATGTATTCCCGAGCCCGAACGACCCTGAGGACTACATTGAATTGGATGCCAGTTCTTGGTCCTCTCAAGCCAACGGGATACTCGAAGTGCACTGGATATTCCATGTGACCTCAGAGTTCCCGGACCAAGACAACGTCCGATTCAAGACCGGTTGTTTGGACAATTCTGGCTCGGCTGGTTATTCCCCATTGGACCTCATCAGTACAACCGGATTAGAAGTCAACAGATCGTTCGGACTCGGATGGATGAAAGTTCGAGATAACGACGGCGCCCTGGTGATGGACGATGTCCCAGACAACTCTTGGGTTGCTGCCGGTGAAACATTGCACTTCCAAGGCGCAATGTGGTTCCAAAACACTGAAGATGCACCGAAGGACAACGCATTTGATGTTCGAGTTTCAAGAAACGGATGGGTCGAAAGCACAGCACGCGACACCACCAATAACAACGGTAGTTTCTTCATCTCAATCGACCTTCCTGATATTGATGTTGAAGATGGACTTACCTATGAAGTTCAAACATACAATGAGAAAGAACCGACGCACGTCATGGCTTCAAACTTGAATTGGAAGCGAACCTACAAGGTAGATGCAACTCCACCGCTAAGGCAAGCATTCCTACCGCTTGATGATGCTTACGAGGCTGCAAGCAATGTCCAAGAAGTCAGAGTTCTCGTCAACGATGATATCGGCCACCCAATGGCTCTCGAACTCATGTACTGGGTTGAATCGAACCATGACTTGAATCGAAACGGTGAGGCCGACCCACAAGAATACGTCAGCAAAAGTGTTTACAATTCAACGGTCGCTAAGAGCAAGTGGTTCATTACGACCATCGACCATTCTCGTAACCCGAACATGGGAAGAGTCTCGTATTATTGGACTGGTGGAGACCAAGCAGGCAATCCATTGCACTACACGGTAATGAACAGCGACGATGAGTTGCTTTCGTTTAATTCCGGACCTGGTTTCCTGTATGACGACGCTACATTCCGAACACGAAAGGACTCTACAGCAATTTTCACCGGCCTTGAGTGGGTTGGACACGTTGATAATGCGCCGGTCTTCGCTGGCATGAACCAAAGAATTGAGCTTGGATTTATTGATGCGAACACGGCAATCGACTTCGAGCATATTTCACTGGTGTTTGACTTTGAAGGGCCAAACCCAATTCGAGACGCTCAAACAATTTCATATTCCGGAATCAACAACACTTTCTGGTCAGAAAGCGGCTTTATCACGTTGCTCAGCAGTAGTAAAATGGTGGAAACAATCAACGAATCGGGACTTCCATGGATACGACTCACCTTTGATTTCGTCATTGGCTGGGACTGGCCAGATGAAGAAATGGGTGATGTTGTGCTTCGTTACAAAGAGCGTGGTTCAAGCGACGACTCCCAAATACTGCTGCTCGAGCACACCTTTAGAGTTGAAAACGATCTCATGCTATCACCGACCGAATACTTGGTAGAGGACATCTCAGAGCCCCGTACAGGAATTGTGGCGGACGGAAGCAGAGTGCGAAAAGACGACCGACTCGCCTTCACAGGTAGAGTGGTCTACGAAGGAAGTACTGTTGCTGCGCCACGGGACGTTGGAATCCTTGTGGAAGTCTTTGACGGCGAAAAGATGTGGAGCGATGGTTCAATCTCCTCCACCGGAGAATTTGCTGTGGAAGTCCCACTTTCATCAGCATCAACACTGCAATCCTCCCCAACCCGTACATGTTTGATTTCAATTACCAACATTCCTGGACGCGGTGAAGACATGACTGGAACGTTGGTTTCTACCACTTTGCGTGTAGTGGTCGACGATGCTGCCCCTCGGGTTGTTCGTCGTATTTCACCGCTTAACGTCATCGACATCTCTGCAAACAACGACCTCACGAATGTGCCAGTAGAGTTCCACGGTACTGAAGATGCTGATTTGACCGGTTCAAGTCAAATGATTCACTGGGTCATGCGTGATGCGACTCGTACCGTCACCATCGGTGCAGGTTCAACCCTACTCGGAATGCAACAAGACGGTCAAAACGTCAATTGGACGGGTTATGTTGACCTTACCGATAACGGAAGAATCGTTCCTCAAGCTGGAGACTTTGTTGGATTCTATGTTACGGGTTACGATGCTGCCGGAAACCAATTCCCGGTTGTATCCAATTCTGAAGCAAGCCCAATTCCGGAACTCGCCATTGACGATACCGATTTCGAACGGCAATGGATTCGTTTGGGAGCAGTAGGCCCTGAGTTGCGCGTCAAGTCAATTTCGCTTTCTGATGACCACATCGCGCCAGGTTCGAAAATTACAATCGATGCCCAGGTCACGAACATTGGCGGTTCAACACCTTCAATGTTCAAGGTCGCCTTCTTCGCAGGAGACGATGAGACACCATTCGATACCGTTGGAGTCGCCGGAATTGACGGCGGTGAAGTGGTTGAAGTCAGTACCACATGGTCAGCAGAAGAGGTCGATCGGATTCGTGTTGTTGTCGATTATGACAACCTCATCGTCGAAGTTAACGATGATGACAACAGTGCAGAACACTCCATCGATATCGCCTACAGTGAATACTTCGGTTGGTTCGATTCTCCTCGTGAAAGCCCGTTGGCTTGGATCTTCATCGTTACGTCGATTCTTGTCTTGTTTGCTGTGGCAACAGTTGCAGCCCGGACGACCATCGACCATGGAGAAGGTGCCTTCTCCGATGATGAAGAAGATTGGGAAGAAGACGAAGACCATTTTGATGATGATGTTGACGACGACGATGACGATGACAACGACTACTGATTGAGTCGTTCTCAATGCGTCTTGAATAACAAATACTCAAAAGAGGTCGACCAAACCCCTACTCCATAGGGGTGGGGAGAGTATGTCTGATGTATTTTCAAATCTCGACCCCCGCTTAGCCGCAGCACTCGATTCAAAGGGATGGAAACCAACCCCGGTTCAGGTTGCTACACTACCGGAATTGTGCAAAGGTGGCGACCGGATCATTGTTGCCCCAACCGGCTCGGGAAAAACAATGTCAGCTGTACTACCCCTGCTGAATCGGTGTCTGGTCGAAGAGTGGAAGCCACTCTCCATTCTCTACATTACCCCACTGCGTGCACTCAACCGAGACGTAGACCGTCGATTGAACGAAATAACCGAAGCAGTAGGTCTCAAAGTGGGATTACGTCACGGAGATACCAAACAAAGCGAAAGGAGTCGACAAGTTCGTAATCCACCCGATTTACTTGTGACAACTCCCGAGACGTTTCAGTTGATGTTTACTGGAAAAAATTTACGAGAACTGTTGAAACGTGTACAAGCGGTAATCATCGATGAAGTTCACGATTTAGCGGCCAGTGAAAGAGGTTGGCAACTCTCGGTAGGTTTGGAGCGACTTGAAGCGCTCTCTGGCCACCCTGTGCAACGGATTGGTCTTTCTGCAACAGTAGGAAATCCTGACGAAGTCGCACAATGGCTATCGCCGAAAAAGGGCAAAGCACTCCTTACAACCGGCGACCGGACAACCGACCTTTCGGTCGAGTGCGCACAAACGCTACCTGAAGACGAGATTGGCGCGTTGGAGTTGAGCATACAACCTCGCGCCCATGCGAGTTTCCGGCGCATGGTTGAGATTTTGAGAACCGAACCACCATGCCTCGTTTTTGTCAACAGTCGGAGCGATGCTGAAACAATTGCGAACAGACTTCAATCGATGGCTCCAGATGTGGACATTGGTGTTCACCACGGTTCTCTAGCAGCGGAGACGCGTCAAGAGATGGAAGATAAATTACGCAGCGGAGAATTAGCAGGCTTGGTTTGTACTTCGAGCCTGGAATTAGGAATTGATGTTGGAAAAATCCGAAGAATTCTGCAAATCAAAAGCCCTCGTTCTGTAGACCGGATGCTGCAACGCGTTGGTCGAGCCGATCACCGACTTGGTGGAGTCGGGAAAGGGCACCTGTTGTCATGGGATACCGACGACCTCGCTGAAAGTGCGGTCGTTGGTCGTCGTGCAATGCTTGGACAAATTGAGTCAATTGAATGGCGAAACCGTCCATTATCGGTTGCTGCAAATCAGCTTGTGCTTATGGCGCATTCAATGAACGCTGTAGCCATCGATGAAGCAACTGAAATTCTTTCCAAAGTTTCTCAGTTTGATGGATGGATTCGAACGGATACTGAATCTATACTGCGCGTTCTAGCCGATGGATGGATTCTGCGATTCACTCCTGAACCAAGCGAAGTTCCGTGGTACCGATGGCCAAAGGCTGTTTACGCTGTAGCAATGGAAGAAGCGATAAAAAAAGGACTACCTTTGCCCGAAGAACGACCTTTGTTTTCACTTCCTGACGAAGAAGTCCCTGATTCATTCAAAAACCGCGATGTCGATGTACCTTTACCGTTCAAAAATGGATGGTTTTCAACTGCAGGCAGGACACGCCAATGGGTGACAAATCATCTTTCGATGATACCGGACAAGCAATCCTATCGCGTACGAGATGCAGTGACACGGCGTAGCCTGGGTAGCGTCGATGAAGCGTTCGTGTTGTCCTTAAACGACAGCGGAGAGGACGATGATGGAAGTCGTCGCCAATTCGTCATGGCAGGACGCACATGGTTGATCATCGATGCAGACCCTGAACAGTCCGAACTCCTTGTCGCCCCAGTTTCAGACAAGGCAGAAGCACCACGGTGGGTTGGAGAATTACCACCCGTTCCCAAAGCAATTGGGCGAGACATTGGACGGTTACGCCAACTGATTGCTGATGATTTGAAATTGTTTGACGCCACAAGTAACGGTGAAAAGGATTTGATATCAATCGATACAGAAGGGATTTTTGCCGATAGAAACTCAGTCCTCGACGAGCATCCAATCGATGAAGAAGCGCTCGGTGTGATGGCTGAAAGCATTACTGCTCACGTAGAAGCAACTGAATATTTACCAACAGACCGACTGATGACCTTGGAACGGCGTGAAGACGCTATCGTCATCAATTCATGCCACGGCTCTCGCATCAACGAAGGTTTGGGACATTTCCTCATGGCCATGGCAACGACAAAGACCGGTAAATGGGGTCGATTGGTCGTTGAACCGACTCGTATTGCCCTCCAAACCGGTGCGGTGAACCCTGAAGAAATCCAAGGTTGGCTCATGGAAACGCCACCCGATGCCATCGAAGGATTGTTGAGCGTAACGTTACCCAACTCACGGCAAGTTCGATGGAGATTTGCCCAGGTAGCCAAGACATTTGGTATTCTTCGACACGGCGTAGATCCCAGAAAAATCAACCTTCAAGCCCTTTTGAGAAAATATCGAGGTACCGTCGTAATGGAAGAGGTACTGTCCAAATTGTTCCATGAACGGATGGATGTATTGGGTGTTCGCGATGTTATGCGTTCAATCCAAAGTGGAAACATCCAATTGAAAATTACCGCATCTGGGCCGATGGGATTGTCCAACCATTCCAGCCGTGACATGCTGCTACCGAACTGGGACAACGCCCAAGTTCGAAAGCAATTGAAAGGACGGCTCACCAATGAGCGAGCGGTACTCTGCTGTTTAAAGTGCAAAGCAGTACGACGATTCCGTGTTGCCCGATATCTCGAGATTGAAGGGATAAAAGCGTGCTTAAAGTGCAAAGGTTCTATGCTTGCGTGTGCTCCTGAGCGGATGCAATCCATGCTCGTGGATTGGGTGAATTCAGACGACGAAAAAGACCAAGCTCGTATGATGAAGAACGCTTCAATCATTCAGTCAAGAGGCTATGAAGCCGTCCTCAGTCTCATGGGCCGTGGCATAGGAGAAGCCACAGCACAGCGAATTTTGCGTAAAGTTCAGAGAAACAACATGGAAGGTTTACTTGAAACCATTCATAATGCGGAAATCGAATACGCTCGAACTCGAAGGTTCTGGAATTAACTGCTCACTGATTCCAACTGGTTAATGGCTAATGCTGCTGCAACAACATCTCCATCCTCCCACCAATCGACTGCGATGAACGTAGGACGCTTGCCATGCTGTTGCCAGCATTCAGTTGCACGCTGAACAAGAAAACCGACATCATTGGCTTCATCGCCTCTTGATGGGTCGGAAAGGCCCAGCGGCCCACGAAGCCAGTTGTTCATGTGGAAGACTTCCTGTTCGACGTCTCCTCGAAGGAGGTCACAGGTCATGTCTTCGGTGTTTTCTTCGGCGAAGTTCGTTGTCCAACTGTGGGTTAAGAAATCATGTATCCAAGGATGAGATGCGTCGCTATTCTGTTCCCAAAAGACCACTAAATTCGTTCCTTGGTCAATCATTTCGAGCAGGGTTGGCCAAGGCGAGTTGAGCGTGTGGATGTACACTTTTTCGTAGAGGTTTGCTTGTTCAAAAACAGCTAGCAAATGGTCAGGCTGAACGTAATTTTCAACCAAGAGAGTTACAACATCTCTGGGGTGTTCATCCATCTTACCTTGCAAATTAGAGAGCCAAGACACAGAATCAACGTTGCCGTATGTGCAGGGACTGAAGCCTCGGTCATCGTCTCCGTGACACAATCGCACCGATTCAACTCGCTCATCACCAAGCGTCTCGTAGTGTGTATCAATCATGAAGGCGCGCATTCCTGCATCCCATTGAGCATCGAGTCCGGTCTGATGATTACTTGCAGGATAATAGATGCCGTCTTGGTGGGTTGAAAAGGCATTGTGCGTTTCAGGGAACGTCACATTGTCGTAGGTTCTCTGGCAGAGAATAAGCAAGCCATTGCATGGCTCATTTGTCTGCTCACTGTCGTCATCTTCCAGCATCGAAAGGGTATCGACACTCGGCGAAACGCAGCCAGAACAGACAAACGCAAACGCCATGAACACAGCAAAGAGACCACCTCGCATGACAGTGACAAGGTGAACGACAACATCAAGTCGCCGGTATGTCATCAAACGGTTCGAACGTTGATTCCTGCTTCAAGAAGCATTCCGTTTGAAGTATTGAAATCATCAAGCCATCGTTCGGGGATTGCGTTGGTTTCAGGGTAGACAATTTCTTCGATTCCTGCTTGAATGAGGGAACGTGCACAGCGAGAACAAGGTGGCCAAGTGACGTATGCAGTGCTACCCTTGAGAGAAATTCCAATCCGAGCGGCGTGCATGATTGCGTTTTCCTCAGCATGACAAATTAATGGATATTTTTTATCGCGATCGGTAAGTCGAGCGGCGTCATCGTTGATTCCTCGTGGGAAACCATTGAAACCGGTCGAACGAATCTCTCGGTCTTCACCGACAACAACGCAACCGACCTTTGTCGAAGGATCTTTACTCCAGCCGGATATGTGTTTTGCCAATTCCAAAAAACGATTGTCCCATTTCTCACTCATGGCTCTCAACGTTTGTCTCACACGCCATCTCTCTATCAGTCCTTCGCATACAACGAAAGGTGTTCATCTGTACTCCAGCCAAAGGCGGACAAGAGATTTCCTTGCAAATACAGCGAACCCAAACTAACAACGAGTCCGACGTTTTTCGATTCACACGAGGCTAAGGCATTGATTGCATCCACGGGCAATGGATAATGCTGCACATCGTTTCTTTGCCAATTTTGTTGTATTAATGCGTCAACGGAAACTCCGGGATATCTTCCCCCTTGAGGCCGAGTGAGTACGATTTGCTTTGGAGGAAACCGATGGCAGAAGTCCAGCAGTGGTTCAAGAAATTGACCTAAATCGTCTTGCGGTGAAGTACCAAACACCAAACTCCACACCGGCAATGAATTATGCTTCGGGGCATACTGCAAAATATACTGTTCTAATTCCGGCAAAATTCGAAGTAAGCCGGATGGATTGTGAGCCGCATCAAGCAGATAAGGATGAGATGATGTTTCCTCACTAGAAAGAAATTGCATGCGAGCGAGCCATCGCAAATGCTCACGAGCATGGATGAGAGATGCAGTCGGCAATCCGATGTGCTGAAAAACGGCAAGTGCAAGCAGAAAAGCCTCCTTTCGTACGGAAGAGTCGCTCGGGATTGCTATGACATGAACTTCAGAAGGTGATGGGACCTCTCCAAGTTCCGGATTCCCTGCAGTGTTTGCTTCCAACTTCATAGCATCAAGAACGCTCTGCTCGGTGGGTTTCCGGATGAAAATTGGGCAGTTTGGGCGTGCAATAGCTGCTTTTTCCCGAGCGATGGTCGGAAGGTCTCCTCCAAGGATGTCAACATGCTCCCGAGTGACTGAGGTTACCAAGCTTGCAGTTGCAGGCCCACAGCGTGTAGCATCCAAGCGGCCACCGAGGCCCGTCTCAAGAATCAAAACGCTGCAGCCTTGTGAGGCAATCATAGCGACCAAGTAGGTCACTTCGAAGAATGTTAAATCAACAGTGAATTCATGATCTTGACTGCATGCTGCATCATGAATCAAAAGTAAGGCTTCGTCAAACTCTTCGCTCGACAACGGGATACCGTTGCGGCGGACTCGTTCCTCAAGACGGACAACATGAGGTGAACTGAACAGTACATTTTCGATGTTATCCAATCCCAATGAGGTTGCCATGAGTGCGCACACCGTCCCCTTACCGTTGCTGCCGGCGACATGCAGAATATGCTCGGGCAACGAAAGTTGAAGGCGGTCAAGAACGGTTCGAGTTTCCTTCAATCCCAACGCCATGCCGCGTTTTTTGGTCGATTCAAGCCAAGTGCGCGCTTCAACCACATTTCTGCGAAGGGTTCGTGTGATTAGTCCTTTTCTTTGACCTAAAATGGGACGCTTGCATTCGCCCCCTACGGGGGCGTCGTATACGCGACCCTCATATGAGTGTCCGGAGTCGACAGGGCATGAGCGAACAGGAGACAACCTCGGAACCGAAGCGAAAGGTTTCCGAGGAATTTGCCGCCGTTCAGGCGCAACTGCGTAAAGAAGACACGCTGCTCTGGATGATGAAAGAGCAACTCCCTTCCATGCTCGGAATGATGTTCATGTTCATTCTGACCATCGCCATTTCCCTGTACATTCGTCCATGGTATGACATTGCAGAATTACAAGCTTATGGAGTCGATGGTGCCCGCCAAGTTCGATACATTGCACTGCAATTAGTCATGATTTTCATCTTCACCGCAGGTATTTTGTTCCTCGCAAAATACAAGAAAGAATGGATCATCAAGTACGGAATCATGGGCGTTCTTGCTATTGCCCTCTTGTACGCAACCGTTCCGCTCACGCACGTCATGGTGCTCGATTTAGAATCGGATCCGTTTGCGTACGACAGCGACGCAGAAGTCGGCATGTCTTACCACTCACATCACGGCATGGATACACACATCGCCAACTCACTTATCGGCGCTCCAGGAATGTGGAACGATTCGGTCAGCGTATACAGCGCAGATGGATTATCAACAAACACATCGAAATGGACCGTGACGCATGAACGACTCCCGTATGCTGACACCGCTCACCTCAACATCGTTGTATCCGATGATTACTATTCATTCACCAACCAAGCATTTGTTTGGTACGTCGATGCAGAAACGGGTGAATTGCAAGATTCTTATGCTTGCCATCGCTACTTGGACACCGATGACCCGGTGCCTCTTGGAAACCTCGAAGGAGGTTGTTCTCTCGCTTTCCATGCAAATGACGCCATGTATTTGATTGACCAAAACGGTAAGATGGTTCGTTACAATACCTTCGAGGAGAGCCCTGGAAACTTAACCTATCAAGCAGGATGGTCTCTGCCACCTGCCTTGAAGACGCACGAAGGCGTTCTTTACTCCGAAGTCATTGATGATGACAAAGTTCTCATTGTCACTCCGACAGCGGCTGCCGTTCTTGAATTGGAATCGAATTCGGGTGCTCTTGACTTGAATTCAAACTCAAATACGATGGCAAAGGTGTTGTTTACAATTAACGCTACAAGCAACTTCACCAGTGCTGATTTTGGACATTCTCCATGGTCCACTGGTAACATCAGTGAAAGCAATGGCCAGGAAGGTTTGTTGTTGCTCGGAGAGGAAAACGGTGATGTCACTGGCTTTGAATGGAATCAATCCGACGATGTGGTATTTGAGCCTCAAACAAAGATTGCACTGCTCGGCTACGGCCAGACCATCCAATCCGTTCGAATAACCGACCTTGACGAAAGTGGATTCAGCGATATGCTCATTACAACCGGTGAAAAAGCCGACTGGCTGCACACACAGAGCCTCGTCAACCGGATTTCCTTTGACATTGAAAACGATTTGAAGGCTTCTTGGTTCACGTTCTCTGACAACTCAACTCAATTCAATGCCCTGTACGACAACGGCACGATTGCCCTTGATTCTGGGGCCATTGAAAATGGAATGTTCGCCCTTAATGGGCCTCAATTCTCTGAAGGACCGCTCATTGCAGCACTCCTCATCACCACCATTTTGATGATTCTTCTCTATGTTCACAGCGAATGGTATGTCGTCAACACAGTCGGTGTATTGGTTGGCTCTGGCGTCATTGTCATGCTCGGAGTAACCTTTGTTCCAACTCTAATTATCATCTTCATGATTGCTGCGGCAATCTACGATGCTTGGGCAGTATATCGTTCAAAGCATATGCTTGACTTAGCTGATACCATGATTGGTCTACGTCTGCCGATTCTACTGGTTGCACCACAAGAAAAAGGATATTCGTTCATTGATGAAACGGTCTCCATGAAGGAGAAAAATGCCGCACCTGCTCAACAATCGGTTGCCCCTACCCAAAGACCGGTTGCAAATTCTCAGCCAAAGAAGCAAGGAAAAGACGCCATGTTCATGGGTCTTGGAGACGTCATATTCCCCGGAATGCTGGTCTTATCTTCCGCCCAATACATCGATGGAAGCGAAGGTTTCCAAATCGCCATGGCGACGCTTATTGGTGGTCTTATCGGTTACTTGGCATTGATGACCTATGTGGCACGAGGCCGTGCCCAAGCCGGCCTTCCATTGTTGAACGGTGGAGCAATCCTGGGTTACCTGGTTGGCGGAATTGTTTCCGGCGTAGGTTGGGCAATCTTTGACTTTGGACTAACATTGTGAGGTGTAAATATGCTGGATATCAATTTGTTTCGCAACGAACCGGAAACGATTCGAAAAGACCACGATAAGCGTGGCATTCCACACGATAAAATAGATCAAGTCATCGAATTAGATCAAACTTGGATTAACCTTCAACACGAAACCAATCAAATGCGTGCGCAGAAGAATACAGCTGCAAGAGGAATTGGGGCTGCCAAAAAGTCCGGCGACCAAGAAGCGGCTAAACGCATACTTGCTGAAGTGGCTGACCTCGGGGCACAAATCGCGGAAATGGAAAAGAAAACCGAAGCGGCAGTTGCAGAACGCGACAAGTTACGAATGTCCATTCCAAACATCCTCCATCCAGATGTACCACAAGGCGCTGACGAATCGGGCAACACGCAGCACAGCGTTCATGGGGAAAAGCCAACGTTTGATTTTGAACCTCGTACGCACAACGAACTTATTGAAATGAACAAGTGGGTTGACTTGAAACGAGCCGCAAAGATTGTCGGCAGCCGGTTTTTCTTCCTCAAGGGAGATTTGGCTCGGCTTGAATTTGCGCTTCAACAGTACGCAGTGAACTTCATTCGTGAACGTGGCTATACGTTTGTCCAGCCGCCAGTCATGATGAACCGTGATGCCTACGAAGGCGTAACAGACCTTTCTGATTTTGAAACGGTGATGTACGGTGTAGAGCCTGATGGTTACTACATGATTGCCACTGCTGAGCACCCCTTGACAGCGATGTTCATGGGTGAAACTATTCCTGAGGACGACCTACCGTTGCGAATCGTGGGCGTCTCACCCTGCTTCCGTAGAGAAGTGGGGTCGCACGGACAATCAGACTTAGGGATTTGGCGTGTTCATCAATTTACCAAGATTGAGCAAATCATCATCGCTACACCAGAACAATCATGGGAGCTTCAAGAAGAATTGCTGCAGAACTGTCTGGATTTGTGGGATGCTCTAGGCATGCATTACGAAGTGGTGAACATCTGTACCGGTGACATGGGGACGGTTGCTGCACGAAAGTACGACCTAGAGGCTTGGATTCCCGGTGCAAATCAATACAAGGAAATCGTATCGTGTTCAAATTGCACTGATTACCAGGCCAATCGTCTTCAGATTCGATACGGACAACCGGGTCATGCAGGTCAACCGATCGCACACACGCTGAATTCGACTGCAGTAGCAACCTCACGAGCACTTGTAGCGATCATGGAACAGAACCAACTGGAAGACGGTCGAGTGAGCATTCCTGATGTCCTTCAACCCCTCATGGGTGGACAAGAAGTCCTTGAACCGTGCAGTTGGGGATGAGTGTAAGGCTTGAAATAGCCTTGCCGTGATGGTCAATCATGGTTGGAGAAGAAGTGCTCTATTTCGGATACGGCTCAAATCTGGATTGGTCGGATTGGAAAAGCTGGTGTGAACGCAAGCATTTGCCGCACGACGGCCTGGTCGAAATTGGCCCATGTTGGTTACCAAATTACACCATGAAATTCCACTACTATTCGGACGGAAGAAAAGGGGGTGCGGCAGATGTTGTCGAGAACGGTAGAGGACATGCTGTCCCAGGTGTACTGTTCTCGATGGATGAAGGCGCTTTGGCCGCCATGGACCGAAAAGAAGGAACGAGAGCAGGAATCTATGCTCGGCGAACAATCAACGTCGCTCTGCCAGACGGGTCGTTCATTGAAGCGCTGACCTATTGCGTCACTCCGGAACGTCGAGAAGACCGTTTCATTCAGCCATCAAAGCACTACATCAGCCTCATTGAAAATGGGCTTAAGAGGAGGAAACTTCCAATTGGAGAATTAAAAAACGCTATTGAAAATTATTCACCGAGTTTCCCCGTAGAAAAGATATTTGTCTACGGTACGCTGATGGAAGGCGAGATACGATCCTCAACAACAGAACAGATCTGCATCGGCGAAGGTCAAAGTGCAACTGTCAAAGGCGATTTGGTCAACTTGGGAGCGTTTCCCGGTATGATTGCCGGTGTTGGAACAATCAAAGGCGAGTTGTACCATCTCGACCAAGTCTATTCTGCTCTGCAAACGCTTGATAGCATTGAGGGGTTTTACGGCTATGGCTCAGATGATTCCCTGTACACCCGAACCATAGTCAAGGTGCAAACTGATAATGCAGTCGAGTGGGCGTGGACCTACATGTACAACGAACAAAACGGGAGTTTGAACCCGAAAATTGAATCAGGTGACTGGCGTAATCGCTAATCTTCAAGTTCGGTCATTGCCAAGAGAACAGAACCTTGCTGAACTTGTTCAGCAGTCGAAAAATACACGTCAGTAATCGTTCCTGCTGCTGCTGCAAGAATCCTGTGTTCCATCTTCATAGCCTCAAGAATCATGAGTGTTTGACCCGTTTCTACAGATTGGCCGACTTCAACCAAAACCTCGAGAACTTTACCAGGCATAGGCGCAGTCAGGCCCCCATCGTTTCCACTTTGAGTCGCCCCCGGTTCGATTCGCTCGAAATTGAACGTGTGACCTGAAAAATGAACCCACCAAACGTCACCGACCTTTGCGACCGTAGCATATCCTGATTCCCCGTTGGAAAGATGAATCTTGAGTCGCCCATCTCGTTCAACGACGGCTTTGTGCTCACCGAGGATCCATTCATCACCTTGCTTCACAACGGTGACATCGACCGGTCCATCTGGACTGTTGAACTGGTGATGCATCAAGGATACCTCCTGTTCAAGGTAGCAAACGGGCTAACGGGACCGGAGGGCCCGTCTGAACCGTTCGAAGAAGGAGTATTACGACGATGTAAACCTGCACTTTCGCCAACTGCAGCAGCCATGAGTGCGGCGTCTTCGATATGCAGTGGGACGGATGGTGACCAGCCTTGAGGCCACAATCGATCAATCATGGTGGTATCTGTCGTACCTTCGATCACATCGGGGACATCGCATAATTCACGTAAAAACCGTAAATTTGTCGTTGTTCCAAGAACGACGAATTCATCCAATGAGCGGCGCATCCGCTGCAGTGCTTCTTCACGTGAAGGAGCCCAAACAATCAGTTTTGCGAGCATTGGATCGTAATTTGGAGTTACATCATCGCCTTGGCGAACACCCGTATCCAAACGAATACCTGGCCCTTCAGGCGGGATGAAAACAGCCAATGGCCCGATTGCAGGAAGGAAGTTGTTTGAAGCATCTTCAGCATACAATCGGACTTCAATTGCGTGTCCTCGGATATGCAGTTCACCGCAAGACATTGCATGGCCTGCTGCGATACGGAGTTGTTCACGTACAATGTCAACCCCTGTTACCAATTCAGTAACTGGGTGTTCAACTTGTATTCGTGTATTCATTTCCAAAAAGAAGAACTCTCCATTCGGAGCGAGGAGGAACTCAACGGTTCCAGCACCCTCGTAATTGACGGCCATTGCTGCAGCAACGGCTGCTTTACCCATCGCTGATCGAATCTCTTCGGTCATCGTTGCGCATGGTGCTTCTTCGAAGACCTTCTGATGGCGCCGTTGAACACTGCATTCGCGTTCCCCAAGGTGAATGGTGCGCCCATGTCGATCAGCGAGAACTTGGATTTCAACGTGTTTTGAGCCGGTCAGTAACCGTTCAAGGTAGACTCGACCATCTCCAAAGGCTGCGAGTGCTTCTCGACGGGCGCTACGTGCTGCATCAAGCAGTTCCTCCGGGTGCTCGACAGCACGCATTCCTTTGCCCCCTCCACCAGATGAAGCCTTGAGTAGAAGAGGATAACCAACACGAGTGCTCGCTTGTTGAATCGCTACAAGTGCCTCCTCTTCATCCGTTGATTCGATTTCTTCACCTGGAATGACTGGAACGCCAGCATCACGCATTGTAATCCGAGCCGTCATTTTGTCACCCATCTTTTCAATGGCGTTTGCGCTCGGACCAACCCACTGAATTCCGGCAGCCGTTACAGCTCGAGCAAAGTCCGCTCGTTCTGAGAGAAAGCCAAAGCCTGGATGGATGGCATCAGCCCCCGTCTCAGCAGCAATAGCTAAAATTTGGTTTTGGTCGAGGTAAGTTTCTGCAATCGTATCACCATGCAGCAGCACGGATTCATCGGCAAGCTCGACAAAGAGAGATGCCGTGTCGTTTTCTGCATAAACAGCGACACTTGCAAGTCCGGCCTCAGAGCAAGCACGGAGAATACGACACGCGATTTCTCCACGATTGGCAACCAAAACTTTGCTGACCATTACGCTCACTCATTCCGTCTTCCAATTCGCTGACCGCTTATCGAGGAAGGAGGAAAGGCCTTCTTGCCCTTCATTGGAACCTCTCATGCGGCTGGTAAAATCGAGCGTATATTCTCGAAGTTCCTCGTCCGTTCCGTTCCAACGGTCGAACTGAAGGGTGAGTTCCTTTGCAAGCGTCACTGCTTGTGGGCCTGTGCTAAGAACCTCTTCGATGAGATGTTGGACGGAACCAGTAAGTTCGTCAACACCCTCAACCATCGCTTCAATGAACCCGGTTCGTAACGCTTCTTCTGCCCCGATACGGCTTGCTTGCATAGCGAGTCTTCGGAAACAGGCTGATCCGAGACGACGGTACACATAGGGTCCAATCACTGCAGGTAGAATGCCGAGTTTACCTTCTGAAAGTGCAATCTTAACGTTCGCTGTTGCGATGACATGGTCTAAGCAAGCAACGAGTCCTGCACCGCCGCCAAGTGCGACGCCTTGAATGGCACCAATCGTAAAACATGGATGCGACCACAGCCCGTTGAAAAGACGGTCTAATCGTTCCGAGTCGATTCGGTTCTCTTCAGGAGTATTGGCGCCTGCATCTCGCATCATGTTGATGTCGGCACCTGCACAGAAATGCTTCCCGGCACCTGAAAGTACCAGCGTACGCAGGTAAGGTGTGCCGTTGGAATCCGTCAGAGTACCTCGTTGACCGACGCTCCGTTCTGCTGTCCAATCAAATAATGTACACAATTCTGTAATCATTTGAATATTCAACGCATTGAATTTGTCTTCTCGGTCCAATTTAATGTGGCATCCAGAGTTTTCGATAACAATCGACACAAGTTCGGTAGATGGTGGCGTATCCATGAGCGTCATTCGTAAAACTCCAATTGCATTTTTAATTTTTTAATTGATTAATTCACATTCTAAAGACACCGAAACGGTCGTCAGGGAGAGGGGCGTTGCGAGCCGCGGCAAGGCATAATCCAAGAACATCTCGCGTATCTCTCGGATCAATGATACCATCGTCCCACAATCGTGCAGTCGAATAGTAAGGGCTGCCTTCAGTCTCGTACTTCTCAAGGAACGGTGCTCTGAACGCTTCGAGTTCTTCCCCAACCATGGCTGAAAGCCCTTCTCTGGCCCGCTGATCTTGCTTGACCGTAGCGAGCACATCGGCAGCTTGCGGACCGCCCATTACAGAGATTCTGCTGTTTGGCCACATGAACAGGAACCGTGGGTCAAAAGCACGACCACACATACCGTAGTTACCTGCACCGTGAGATCCACCGATGATAACGGTGAATTTAGGTACATTAACGCATGAAACTGCAGTCACTAACTTAGCACCATCTTTCGCAATTCCACCTGCTTCGTAGTCCTTACCGACCATGAAGCCGGTGATGTTCTGCATGAAAATGAGAGGGATGCCCCGCTGACCGCACAATTCAACGAAATGTGCACCTTTGAGTGACGATTCCGAAAACAGTATGCCGTTGTTAGCAACGATGCCTACTTTGTGACCGTGAATATGAGCGAAGCCGCATATCAGCGTTGTTCCGTACCGTGATTTGAATTCATGGAAACGTGAACCATCGACAACACGGCCAATAATTTCCATGATGTCGACGGGCGTTCTGTTGTCGCTTGGAACAAGGCCAAGTAAATCCTCGACGTCATGTGCGGGCGCCTCAACGGGGGCACTCGCTGCCGGTGCAAGCGTTCGTGGTCCGAGGTTTTCCACGACGTTTCGAACCATTCGCAAGGCTTCCGGCTCATCTTCAGCGAAGTGGTCTGCAACACCCGATTGTGCCGTGTGAACATCTGCCCCACCAAGTTCTTCTGCTGTTACCTCTTCACCGGTTGCAGCTTTAACCAACGGTGGACCGGCAAGGAAAATGGTTCCATTGCCCTTAACGATGATTGATTCATCACTCATTGCCGGAACATAAGCGCCACCAGCAGTGCATGATCCGAGCACTGCTGCAACTTGTGGAATTTTATCACCCGACATTCGAGCCTGATTGCGGAAGATTCGTCCAAAGTGGCCAATGTCTGGAAAGACTTCATCCTGCATAGGTAGGAAAGCACCGCCAGAGTCTACCAAATAGATGCAAGGAAGATGATTCTCATGCGCTACAGTTTGTGCACGGATGTGTTTCTTCACCGTCATTGGATAGTATGAGCCTCCTTTGACCGTTGCATCGTTGGCAACAAAAAGACATTCTCGGCCGTGGACCATACCAATGCCTGTCACGATTCCTGCTGAGTGAGCTTTGCCATCGTACAGGTCGAATGCAGCTAGGGGAGATAACTCGAGGAATGCTGTACCAGGGTCAATGATGCGTTCGATTCGCTCTCGCGCAAGCATCTTGTTGCGACTGCGATGACGTTCAACGTATTTACCGCCACCACCGTTCGATGCAATGGCAAGTCGTTCTTGTAGAGTTTCAATTAAAGCAAGATTGAACGCTTTACGTTCTCCAAACTCTGGGTCACTTCGATTCACACGGGTAGGTAATCGGTCCATCTTCACCCCTCAAACCAAGGGAGGTGGATGCCGTCTTTAACACTATTACAGCCAATGTACCGGATGGTTCGGAATCAAACACCGAGCATCAAGCGCCCAATGTCCCGTAATCCAGGTGCCAATCCAACAATGAGTACGGCTAAAACGATGAGAATGCGTATGTGACGTTGCCTCTTCTCGACTTTCATTTCAATGAACATCATTGTAATAGCGGCAATGAGCACGGCTTTAACGAGAACAAACAGCCAAGCACCTTCGCCAAAATTAATTCCAAGCATGCTGTTGATTTCTCCACCGTAAACAATCACTTGGTTACTAACCACGTGCTTTTCACCGTAGCCGAAGAAGTCGATTCCGACCATGGTTGCAAATCCATCACAGAGTTGCCCGAAGACCATTGCCAAAACCATTGGGCTAGCAAGTAAGGCGCGGCGAGAGAGCATTTCCACAGGGTGGTTCTCAATTCCGTCTTCATAATCTTCCCATGATTTGATGCGAATACGGTCTGGCAAAACCCCAGCCTCATACCCTGTAAGTTTCATTTGAAGTGCGTCATCCCTACCGAGACGGTACATTGCATAGCAGACGATACCCGGAATTCCGAGAACGACCAAAAGCGGCCACCATTCAATGGATTCAGATACGCGAGAACTCTCCTGAGCCCATGGAGTCGAGAGGAACTGAAACCAATGAAAGAGTCCGAGCGTGCTAGCAGCACTACCAAAAGACAGCAGTCCTCGAGTTATTGCTGGCCAACCGCGAGTTTTGATGAGGATTGAATACAACACGGCATATGAAGCAAAAACCCCCAACCATACCCAAAGCATCCCCATTGAGTCATGGTTTGAATAAGCTGGTTGGTACAAGAAGCTCCAATGGAAAAACAATGCAATTGAGAGGAGAGGAATCATTGAACGGCGAATCTTGTTTTCGGATTTGTCGGTATGAACATCTTCCCATTGAGAAGCCACGTAGTGTGAGACTGCAGCGATAAGGACCAACCATGCCGCCAAGTGAAGGTGAATGATTGGCGATATGAAAAGCCAATCCATCTTCGAACTAAAGAAATCAGCATCTTCAAGGACGCGCAGAACCGGTGCAAGGCAAACCCAAGCCAGTAAAGCGATGAGCATTCGGTTATCTGCTGGCACGTTCATTTTACGAAACACTGCCTGGAGAACAACCACACTTCCAAGCATGCTGAACGTGTAAAGAAGCGTGTTCATGGGGTTGTAATCAGCGTCACCTGCAGAACCTGCATCTTCCATGATTGGATCCCAGACGACCGGTTTGAGGCCATCGGTCCAGATGACGTCGTTCGCAACAAAGAAACCAACAAACACGGCTCCAAAGGTCAACAAAGTAAGCCACAGTGCTATTTTTTCGAGAGGTGAGTACTCTTCGCAAGGAAGTGCAGGGTCATCACCAACGATTTGTTCCTCAAGTTCTTTGAGACTTGACATGGCTATCACTGTTCGTGCCTGCAGGCTCTCATCAATATCCTTTCGGGACAGTTGGTTAAGAATCCTTCAATCGCTGAGTTCACTCTTCTTCTTCGGAAAGGCGAGCAACCAAGTCTGCTTTCTTTCCGCCGACTGGAAGTCCCGCTGCCTTACATCGCTCTTTGAGTTGAGCGACAGAAAGGGATGAGAGGTCTTCGCCATCGTCTTGAACTTCTTCGTCTTCAGATTCTTCGACTCCAAATCCACGAGGTTCATGGACTTCAATGAATGAAACCTTACCGCATTCAACTGCATCTCGAATGGTTGTGACCAATCGGAACTTGAGCATGGCTGCATTGGTATCAAACAGCATGGTTTGCGGTAGAACAATAGACAAATCGTCGCCAGAAAAACTGACTTCGAAGCCCGAGTGGCCAGTGTTTGCTTGCAGGAGGGCAGTGACTTGGTCTTCCTTTCCTTCAACAACATCAACGACGTTGAACGAGTACTTGAGGGACTTCCCAGCCATTGGATGGTTGTAGTCGATACGAGCTCGACCTGCTGCGAGGTAGGAGAGTTGACCTTGGCGACCGTTGATGGTCACTGGTGCTCCGATGTAGAGTGCGTTTGGGTCTTGTACTGCACGGATGAGCTTGTCGATACTGATGGTTTCGACTTGTTCTGCGTCCTTTTCTCCGTATGCGTCTGCAGGAGCGATTACGACTTCAGTTTCCTTTCCTTTCTTTGCTCCAGCAAGTGCTTCTTCAAATCCAGGGATAAGTTGACCACCGCCAACAATACAGACCATTGGTTCGTAGGTGCGGCTCTCTTGATGAGCATCGTGTTCTTTTGCGACTGCTTCACGGGTGGTCTCGATGAGATCGCCTGTTTCATTGTTGTAAAGTTCATAATCAACGTGGACAATAGTTCCGTCTTCCATAGTATTACCTCCCTTTCGGGTAGTCCGGCGACCGTCGCCCCCTTGATAATTGCATTGGCGGAGGTGTTGTTCACTCTTCCTGGTCTGAGACGAATTTATACCGACTCAGTCCACCGTTTTTACTGATATCTCCCAAAACAATCATTCCCATCCCAAACAGCATCGTGGTCCAGCCGAGCCATACCAAATGCGATGCTGGTAAATCATAAACGGTAACCCGTACAAGTTCAATAGAATCAGAACCGTTTTGAGCGGTTTGCTGCATCAAACCGTTGGCTTGACTACCATCGAAAATGAACACGATATCACCGCTCCAACGCGATAACGTATCCACTTCAGAACGTGACCTTGATTGTAAAACAAACCCGGAGTCCGTCGTTGTGTCAAACCTCATCATACCGGGTTCAACCGAACCGATTTGTTCCCCGACCTCTCCGTTTTCAAGTTCGTAAACATCAATTTGAATTCCAACATACCCATCTCCAACCTCAAGGTCTTCAGATGTCAATCGTAATCCGGTGAACTCGTAGCCATAATCGCCGTGAATGACCGTTTCACCCTTTACCAAAGTAACACGATGGCTTGCATCACCTCGGTCGACCAGAACGGTCGTGTAGACGTGGCCTACAAGGAGCAGAAGAAGACCAAGATGTACCACGTGAGCACCGAGCGGGATTCTGCGCCACCAAGGCTCTCGTGAACGCTTAATACCCTGCGTCACAATGACTTCTTTCGCCATGGGGACGATGACGAGGAGAACAATTGGCAAAGTAAGCCATGCAAGGACTCCTCGAACAACAAGCGAAGACATCGCCGTACTGGAATCCATGCCAAACGCAGTAGGTTGCCACAAAGCAAGAACCACTGAGAGCACCAAAGTAGCCACCAAAAGTAGAGCATTTCGACGAGCTTCATGTTGACGGTTGGTGTACAAAAACATCGCACCTGCGATGGCCATGATGAACGGAGTGCCATACAATTCATGACCTTCAAAATTAATTGAATCAATACTTGAAAGAAGCAACACTAAGGTGAGTATGAGGTAGGTTCCGACGACCAAGACCGATGACCACAGCGCTATCTTTTGCTGGCTCTTCCGGTCGAAAAAGGAGAACTTAGAACTCTGCTCTTTCTCGGGCGCAACCAGCCAAGGAAGGATGAAGAAGAGCATAATGAGGGCCGCAGGGAATACTTCGATCATCCCCGACCATGCACCTGCAAGACCGAGTGCGACGCCGGCAGAACCGACTGCCCATTCCTTCGTGGCGTCTTCTGAATAAAACAGCGGAGCAAAGAGCAACATGAAAAAGGTGGTAAAGAGATAGTTGTCAGTGGAAGAGAAAATCAGCAGTGAAATACCAATCAATAGGGGGAATTGGAGAAAGGAGCGGTCGTTATCTTTGCCTGAAAACAGTCCAGAATAACTCCACCCTTCATCAGAAGGCGTGAAAGGAGAAGATGAACTCAATGTTTCGATCGCTAAGGGAGCCAAGATTATGGAAGCAAAGACTACGCTTGGAAGGTACGCGTAAAGTGTGGCATCGAAAGACGAAGAGCAGGTGGAGAGGAGTTCAGAGTCGCAGGATAGTTCGATGTATGTGCGTAATGCAAGCGCACTCAAGACGCCGGTAAACGGTAAAGCGAAGAGCCATTGTGAACGAGAAGACGGTTTCAATTCAAGCGATGGACGCCGTTGCAGTTGAAGCCAGAAGCCCATGAACAGTAAGAGGACAATCAAGTACGTCATGACCTCGACACCAGCAGTAGAATCGCTTTTGAGTATCAGCATACGAGAAAAGGCATCGGTTGGTGCAGTTCCTTCAGAATTGGTTACAAATGTATGCACTGAAGATGCCCATACACCTCCAGCACGGGTCACCAGTGTAGCGAACAATGCAAGTCCGCCCGCTGCTAATCCGGCTCCAATCCAAGTCGTATCGGATGTCTTGCCCGGACGGGTCCTCAAGTGAGACAGCAGAACGAGTGCTAACCAAGGCAACAGCGATCCTGTCTCGACAGGGTCCCAAGCCCAGTACCCACCCCAATCGAGAATGAGATATGCCCACAAACCACCCAACCCAATGCCGAGAGTAGAGACAAACAAACCTGGACGAACAATGTGCAGCATACGTTGTTGGATGCCAGAAGGATTACCAAACATCGATGAGAGCGCTACTGCACTGATGTGTAAGCACAGCGAATAAGCAAGGAAAATCAGAGGCGGGTGAATCACCATGAGGTCGGTCTGAAGAAGTTCGTTCAGTCCTTGACCCATACCGTTGCCTGTATTTGCCTTGAACGGGTCTAAATTCCAAGCTAAGAGCAACAAAAGGAGATTGAAGCCGTACACGAAGCGAAGTCGAGTAGCATGGGTAAACTCATTGCTTTCGCCTGGCATTCGTCCGCGCCAAACATAGGCCAAAGCAGTCATCCACATCACCCATAGGAGGAGAGGTCCTTCTCGGGCAGCCCATGTTGCAGCAAACCGGTACTTGAGCGGAAGGGCTTCACCTCCATACGAAACCACATGAGCGTACGAGGTATCGTTGACAAGGAAGCGGCTGGCCAATGCAAAGAAGGGCAGTGCCATCAAAAAATGACAAGCCAACGAGCCTGCTTTGGATTGTTGATGCAGGAATGGACGCAACAACAATGTTGCAGCTGCCAGCAAAGCCAGCCACATTGTCACACCCCACATGCATCTTGGTCATGACGCTCCTTCAAGGAGGTTGCGCGATGGTTCTATGTCTGGACGAACATTACCACCCAAAGAACTTGGCTCTTGAGTATCCAAATGAGAGCAGAACATGAATGACACTTTTTGTAAACAACATCGGTTTACGAACGAGAATTTTGAGTCCGATGCCTACTTTTTGCAGTGCAGACATGTTCCCAAGTTCTTCAGGTAAACACCGAGCCATGAGTGACATCTCATCATCGGTGAGTTCATACAACGCAGTTTTACCTTTGAGAATCTTTGAGTATGGAGGGAATGCTTTCTTCCATTCGTTTTCATACTTCATCAGTTGTTGTTTGGAGAGAATAGCGTCTGATTTGAGGATTTTAGCAATCGTTTGAGCAGCCTGTCGACCCGACCATAATGCAAGATGGGATCCGCCTTCAAACAGCGGAGAAGTGAACCCAGCAGCATCGCCAACCAAAATCAGTCCATCGCCAACAGTGACTGAACGTGGCCCAGAAATTGGAATGGTACCTCCAAACGGTCGAACCTTGATTCCTTCAGCACGCCATGGAGGGTTTACGGTCGGTTTACCGTCCAAATAGGTGTCTTGAATAAACGAGTTAAGGTACTTGATTGCTCCCTTCTTATCGGTTGTAACCAAGCCTACGTTCGCCCTTCCGCCCTTTTTAGGAATCATCCAAACATATCCGTGAGGAGAATATTTCGGCCAGAGATAAAAATCCAGATAACCGTCGTTCTCAACGTCGAGCATCTCGTACTGGAATCCTGCGATAACTTCCACTTCTGTTCCCATATCGAGTAATTTCGAGGCGGCTCCCGAAACGCCAGAGGCGTCGATAACAGATTTGCATCGAAGAGGGAATTGTTCGCCCTTTCCTCCAATTTCCCAATAGGAAAATTGATTTTCTTCGTTGAAAACTCGTTCCATCGAAGTGACGCGATGATGCAGATGAAGTTCCGCCCCTTCTTTGATTGCTTCATCGCACAGCCAGCGTTCGAAAAGGTGCTTTTCAAGCACGTATCCCTTCTCGGTGAGAAGTTTTTTAGTTCCATCCGGGAAGATGACACGGATACCTCTGACGTCTAAGGCTTTGACATGGTCTGGAATCTCGAGGTCGAGATTGTCCACCGCCAGTTGGCTAAGACATTCGCCACAGTGCACAGGGGTACCAACTTCAGGGTCGGCCTCGACAATGAGCGTCGTGAGTCCTGCACGTGCAGCATGCAGTGCAGCAGAGCCACCTCCTGGACCGGCCCCAATCACTAGGACATCAAGCATCTGCTCAGCCTCCGCCATGTACCTCAACTGTAGTATCAAGTCCATGAAGAAAACGGTTGTTTACTCTTCTGATGGACGACGCATTACGGCGACTAAAGCCAGCACTGATAGAGACGCAACAAGAGATACAGCCGGCGTTTCGACGGTCTCTGGCTCGGATTCCTCTTCGACAACAACAGCCGGTGCAGCCTCAACGATGATGTTTCCAATCATCCCAGCTGATTCATGGGGTTCACAAACAAACTGGTGCTCGCCCGCAGTACCAATCTCGAAAACAAATCGATAGTCAACATCGCGCATCGGTTCCCCCGAATCGAACAACCCATCATCGGCAACGGCATTGTGCGGCAAGGCTTGACCGCTCCAGACAAAACGAACAGCTTGTCCTTCTTGTACCGTGACTTCTGACGGGCTAAACCTCAAATTTGTACTGTCGACGGTTACAATGACGTCGCTTTGCACAGTGAGTTCTGCTGATGCCGAACTTAAGCTGGCTAACAAAAAAAGCAGTGCGATGAATCCAGCCTTCATAACACCCGAAATTCGGTCGAGGTTTTCAATACATGTATTGTTTTCATCACACTTAGCCCGTGAATGAATACGACGGTTCAAAGGGAGGTTCTGCCACGCATGGTCGTGGCGTGGCGTACATCAAAGCGGTGGCTCGAACATCTCGAGCAGGGTGGAGAACTTCTCCGTATATCCCGCCCAGTTGACGTTCAGTTTGAAGCGGGCGCAATTGCTGATCTGTTGGTGAAGAACGACGGACCGGCAGTACTTTTCGAAAAACCAAGACTGCCAGACGGAACCATCAGTGAAATACCATTGGCAATGAATCTGTTTGGGGGACAAGACCGAACACTTCGAGCACTGGGAGCAACCCATGAAACTGAAATCGGTGACCGCATGGTGGCCATGATGAAACCGGACATAGGGCTGTACATGCGCAAGCCGTGGAAAGGACTGCCGCTTATTCGCGATGCACTTGCCATGCCCCCACGAAAAAAGCGGAAAGGAAATTGTCAGAGAGTGGAACTACCACTCGACCTCACCCGTTTACCAATTCCAACCACGTGGCCAAAAGACGGCGGTCCATTCGTTACACTTCCACTGGTCGTGACCAAGAACCCGAAGAACGGAGAACACAATCTGGGCATGTATCGGGCCCAAGTCTTCGGCCCAAAACAAATCGGACTTCATTGGCAAATCCATAAGCACGCTGCAGACCATGCTGCAGCGATTAAGGAAGCCGGAGGTGACGGACGAATGCCCGTAGCGATCTGCATGGGCGGGCCACCGGAACTGATTTTTTCAGCCATCTCTCCGTTACCTGACAACCTCAGCGAATATCAATTTGCGGGGATTCTCGGTCGAAAGTCACTCCCGATTACCAAAGCACTCACTCAAGATTTGATGGTACCTGCTGAGGCTGATATCGTCATTGAAGGGTATTGTATTCCTGGTGAAACTCGCCTGGAAGGGCCGTTTGGAGACCACTTTGGATTCTACTCTCTTACCGGGCAATACCCCGTCATGCACGTGACGGCCATCACATGCCGCAAAGATGCTGTACTTGCAGCGACCATTGTTGGCCTTCCACCGATGGAAGACGGACACCTCGGGGAGGCCATTGGACGACAATTTTCACCCGTACTCAACTTCCAACACAGAGATGTTCGAAGCATTCACCTTCCAATGGAGACTGGATTCCATAACCTTGCTATCGTTGCATCAAAGCAACGGTACCCCCGCCAAGGGCGTAAAACTGCACTTGGTCTGCTCGGTGCTGGTCAAATGATGTTCCTGAAAACCATCATTGCCATCGATGAGCATCAAGACCCAAAGGATTTGGATGCTCTGCTTGATGCTATGAATTCAAAGGTAGACATCGCAACCGATGTTTTGGTCCTCGAAGGAATGGTAGCAGATTCACTTGAGGCTGCAAGTCCTTACGAGAATGTCCACAGTAAATTGCTCATTGATGCAACGACGCTTGCTCAACGAGATCCTCGTTCAGACGCTGAACCACTTGAGGGTTCATACGCTCAGCCGACCCCTGAATGGAGACAAGGAAGGGGAGATGCCCCCGGCTTTGGTCGCATTGATGAAGTTCTCAAATTGGGGCACGTTTCCGATGCACGAATGCTGCGTGACAGCATTATGGTGGTTACAACCAACATCGAAAACTCACCAACGGCTCGTGACGGTCAAGACGAATCGAACGATGATGCTGAATCCGCCCGGAGAGAGATAATATCTCAATTGAGAAAGTCAATTTGGCAATTGGACAATACTACTTCTTTGCGATGGCTTTTTATCACCAACGATGACTTGGATTTGCATTGCGAAAAAGCACGTCGACGGTTGTTGTGGCAACTTACTTCACGCTTCGATGTCGGCCGTGGCCTCACGTTTGACGAACAAAAGACTCGCCTCTGTTGGGACGCTACAACGCCAATCCCGTCGGTGGAGCACGGCGTGCGCAGATGGCCCTCAATCACCTTACATTCCCCAGAAACACTTGAGAAGGTGAGCCAGCACCCCGAATTAGAGCAGTACAGTTGGCCACCACATCTGTCGTTTGGAGGGAATGAGTAATGGATCTAAAACAGATTCTATCCTTCATCAAAATTGAACACACACTTTTCTCGCTTCCCTTCGTTTTTATCGGTTATTTCATCGCCCATGGCCAGTTTTCTGGAGAATTGCCTGAATCTGAATACGGCTTGCTGCGAATCGAATTGGTGTGGATTCTCTTAGCGGCGGTTGGAGCTCGGGGACTCGCAATGGCGTTGAATCGTATTATCGACCGCGAGATTGATGCTGCCAATCCTCGAACTGAAGGTCGTCACCTTGCCTCAGGTGAAATGAGCCTGCAAACAGCCTGGACTCTTTCTGCAGTATTTCTTGTTATGCTGCTTATTGGGGCAGGATTACTCAATCAAGTTGCCCTCATGATGGCATGGCTACCTGTCCTCGTGTTCGTCATCTATCCTTACATGAAACGCTTCACTTGGCTGTGCCATTTTTGGCTCGGCCTGTGCTTAGGCCTTGCACCGGCTGGCGCGTGGGTTGCTGTTGCAGCGGATGTTCACGGATGGGCAGCCATTACAGGAGCCTTTGATGGAGGTACTGAACTCCTTTGGATGCCCACAATCCTCCCAATATCGCTTGGTGTGGCAATTTGGATTACAGCGTTCGACATCAATTACGCTCGCATGGACCTTGAAAGCGATAAAGAAAGTGGCATTTACTCGTTCCCTTCGCGTTTTGGCGAAGAAGCAACCACCCGAACAACGGTTCAATTGACACTCGTCTGGTTTGCATGCTTTGCAGTGAGCGACCCCATGGATGAACTCTGGTTTCTTGCAGCTGCTGGCTTGATGGCCGTACTGAATATTTGGGTCGTCTTAGCGAAAGAGAAATTTGAGGATTTTCAAACCGTATTGTTCCGTGCTTCGATGCTCACAGGATGGGTCCTCCTTGCAGCCATCGCCATTGGCCTGGGATGGAACACCGCATGACAACCACCGATGTGGAAAGTTGATGTGCCTCAATCGTCCACCTTGAACCATGAACCCTCTTGTGAAATCCCTGCTTGAATTCAACGAAGCCTTTGAGATACCAAAACTCGACTCCCCCGGACTCGGTGCAGAAGAAATGATTGAGTTGAGAATCAAACTCCTGCGTGAAGAAGTCGAAGAATACGCTGAAGCCGCACGGGCGGGCGATTTGGTCGAAGTCCTTGACGCACTTGCTGATATTGGATATATTCTCGCTGGAACCATCATCAATCATGGCATGCAGAACATATACGATCACGCCTTCAATGAAGTGCATCGTTCAAACATGGCGAAATTGGTTGATGGCAAGGTCATTCGTCGAGATGATGGCAAGGTACTCAAGCCAGAAGGGTGGCAACCCCCGCAACTGTCGCAATTCCTCAAAGAAGAATGAGCAACGACTGCTGTTGGTCTACTCATGGGCTTGAAGTTCAAACCGAATGACTGGCTAATTCCTCACAAGGTTCCATTCTTTCCTTCGTGACAAGGGCATTGAACCACGAAGCCTCAGTTTTATACTACGTCCATCCAAATGGTCTTCATGGATGAGCACCCTCCACTCGTAGGTACGCCGTTTCAACTCCTTGTCTGGAATGCCCTGAAAGAGATACCAAAAGGTGAAGTTCGGACTTACAAACAACTCGCTGCCCAAATCGGTCGGCCTCAATCCATTCGAGCGGTGGCAAATGCTTGTGGGAAAAATCCGTACATTGTCACGATACCGTGCCATAGAGTGATTCGTTCAGATGGAGGATTGGGAGGCTACAGTGGTTCTGGGGGAATTGAAGAAAAACGTCGACTGCTCAAACACGAGGGCGTTAATATTCCGATTTGAAGATCTATTCCTCACCGCCCTCAATGCCGGGAGAATGGACCATAAGTTCCTTCAGTTCACCAATTTCTGCTTTCAGTTCAGTAAGTATCCTTGAGAACCCTTCGTGGTCTTCATCTTCAATATCGATGGCCGCCATCGTATTGGTAAATACGGCGATAAACATGTTCAGGAACGTGAATGAAGTGCTTATGATGTAAGTGATGAAAAATATGGCTGCCCACCAACCCTGCTCTTCAATAATCATTCTTGCAATGCCGTTTGACCATGATTCCAGTGTCATGATTTGGAACAAGGAAAACAAGGACAAGCCGAGACTACCAAAGTAAAGCTCGCCAAATTCCCCCCCGTCTCGGAACAACATTGTCCCCATTACCGAGAAGACGTACATGACAATGACAAGCAGCCAACTAATCGCCATGATGCCGCGTAATGAACGTATCATTGCTTCAACCATACGCTGCATTTCAGGCATGCTCGTTATCAGGCGTAAAGCACGGAATACTCTGAACACCCGGAGCACACTGAGCGGACCTGTAGATGGAGCTACAGAGAAGAGTATGATGAAAAAGTCGAAATTATTCCACGAGTCTACGAAGAACTTCCTACCGTTGCCATACAACCGGATAAGAATCTCCAAAATAAAGACCCAGAGGATTATTGAATCAAGGGCTTGTAAACCCCATTCTATCTTTTCAGGCCAATTGAACGTCTCAATACCGATCGTTATTGCGTTCAGCACAATCAAGGCCAATATCGCATTTTGAAACCGAGAACTTTCCGATAAAGAAAAACACTTTTCGCGGACTGTCATAGATTTAACATGATGATTTGGTATAAATTATTGGTGCCGTTACGAAATACTTCCTTGCGTTCTTCATGATGTTTGACAACCGTTCAAAAGCATTCCAAAGAATCAATGCTTATGTCAGTTTTTTTGGATACGCTCGGCAACGACGCTCCAAGAGCTGAATCCTGGCATTTAGTGCTGTACGACCAATTGCATGTGCAGTTGCTACCTAAGGACACAAACCCCGAGAACACAGGACTCCTATTTATCGAAACGACATGGAAAACGAGGCAACTGCCTTACCACAAGCAAAAATTAGCCTTGCTGCTTTCCAATCAACGTAATTTCGCCCTTGAAATGAAGAAACGGGGGTTTGACATACGGTATGAGTTCAGTACCGAATCGTATGCTGATGTCCTCAGACACCTGTCGCAGAATCTCGGACCGATTACGGTGACTGAACCTGCTGAATACGGAATTCGTACATCGTTTACTTCTTTAGAGAACGACGGTATTATCCAAACGCTTCCACACGCAGGTTGGATGACTTCAACTTCGGACTTCATCGACGCTATGGGCGATAAACCACCGTGGAGAATGGACAAGTTTTACCGATTCATCCGTAAAAAAAAGAAGATTCTTGTTGATGAACATCAAAAACCGGTTGGTGGAGATTGGTCGTACGACAGTCAAAACCGTTTACCGTGGGACGGCGCCGTGGAATTACCCTCATTGCCATCCTTTGAATCAAATGCAGTGACGCTGGAAGTGGTACAGATGATTGAACAAGATTTCAGTCATCACCCCGGGGAGCTACGAATTGAATCGCTTTCCTCAACCGCCGAACACGCTGAAGCGTTGTGGAATTGGGCAAAGTCTACGGTCATGTTTTGGTTTGGACCCTATGAAGATGCAATGACGACCGAACACATGACCCTGTTTCATACGACCATCTCATCTCTCCTCAATCTCAACCGGTTGCAAGCAAATACGGTCGTCAATGAGGCAATAGCTTTGGACATCCCCCTTAATTCCAAGGAAGGCTTTGTACGTCAAATCATTGGATGGAGAGAATTTGTTCGTCATGTTCATACTCTAACCGATGGCTTTCAATCTGAAGTGCCAGAAGACGCAGCGTTCGTTCGTCCTGGTGCAGGCTGGGAAGGCGAATGGGCCCAACCGCGCAGTACGCTGAATGTTCTTGAAGCAAAATACCCGTTACCGGAAGCGTACTGGGGGAATAAAAGTGGTATGCTGTGCCTTGATTCGGCGGTAGAGCAGGTCGTAAAAACTGGATATACACACCACATTCCACGGCTCATGGTTCTCGCCAACATTGGAACTCTACTCGGTGTGAATCCACGCGAACTCACCGATTGGTTTTGGGCCATGTTTACCGATGCTTACGATTGGGTCGTCGAGCCCAATGTCTTGGCCATGGGCACGTATGCCGTTGGTGAAGTCATGACGACAAAACCGTACGTCTGCGGCACTCCTTACATCAAGAAGATGGGAGACTATTGTGGAGATTGTTCGCTTCATCATAAAAAATCGTGTCCGATTTCGGACATGTACTGGGATTTTCTTGAAGTCAATAAAGAGCATTTTAACAAAAATCATCGAATGTTCATGCCTATGCGCAGCCTAGCAAAACGAGACGCCTCAAAAATCGAAAAAAGCCGTACTGTCGTCGAATACGTCCGTTCAAAACTAAGCGAGGGACTGGTTCTTGATTCGGCTGAGTTAGAGAAAATTAAGTCATAATTTTCGTTTATTCGCAAATGGAGGTTTGATGATGTTTGGCCTGCAGGGCTAAGCATGTCCCGTCCAGTTGCGCTCATCACCGGTGGCGGACGCGGCATTGGTGCTGCAGCCTCTAAACGGCTCGCTGAAGACGGCTATGATGTGCTGCTTACCTACAACACCTCATCAAAACCTGCAGAAATGGTCGTAGCGGATATTCGTTCAGCCGGAAACGATGCTTTGGCAGTAAAGGTTGACTGTACCGATGGTGGTGAAGTGGGGTTGCTCGGTATCCATCCATGGATGGCCCGCGGCATAGATGTCTTAGTCCTCAACCACGGCTCATACCAAAGAGTCGCCGCCGACAAACTCTCACTTCAAACTCTACGCCAAACCATGTCCACAAATTTCGAGGGAGCAGTGGCCGTATGGAAAGCCGTCCAACCCCATCTTACCTCCAATGCTCGCATGGTCGTTGTAGGTTCTCAACTTGGTACAAGAGGCTCACCGCACGGCGCAGATTACTCCGCTTCGAAAGCTGCCTTGTCCACGTGGGCCCGATCACTTGCCCAAGCAGTAGGCCCAGAAGGAAAAAGAGTCAACGTGTTAGCCCCGGGATTTGTTGACACGGCAATCCTTGCAGGCGATTCAAAAGAGAAGCGAAAGCAAAGGGAAGAACAAGTGCCTCTCAAGCGAATTGGAACTCCTGAAGACATGGCTTCAACAATCTCGTTCTTGGTTAGCAATGACTCGAAATACATCACTGGAGCCGTACTTCACGTGAACGGTGGACTCTATCTGCCTTAATGTAAGAGTTCAAAGCCCCTTGGCAATTAACAACAACACAGGTGAGGTCATGGTCGAACAATGGGACGATGACGGGGATTTTGAAGAGAAGGCAAACATCGATGTCGGTCTCGGAGATCTTACTGAACGAGACCCATTCGACCTTTCTCGAGCGCTGGAAGGCGCTGCTTTAGAGCACCTTCACCCGGATAAAAAGCGATTAAACCTCCATTCAAAGTTCCAACCCTCTGGAGACCAGCCAAAAGCAATTGAAAAATTGATTTCCCAATTGGAAAATGGACAAGAACGGTCTGTTCTTCTCGGTGTGACAGGCAGTGGAAAAACCTACGCTATGGCGCAAGT
>ERZ767114.23-NODE-23-length-148820-cov-5.448357_pt1 | contig 148820 bp, 133 predicted proteins | sample MGYA00374952_ERZ767114 | MGnify/ENA primary metagenome ERZ767114 (study PRJEB28939, sample SAMN06267156) | marine metagenome | isolation source: Columbia River Estuary | place: USA:Columbia River Estuary, USA | collected 2012-05-05 ... | reverse complement strand
ACGATACCAGAAAGCTCCAACGAATATAAATAAGCAGCCCTTGATAATTGCATGATTAAGTAGGTGTAAGTAACCCGCTGCCAGGCCGGAGGATGTGGCAATGCCAATCCCGAGTAAAATATAACCGACTTGGGCTACTGATGAATAGGCTAGTACTCTACGAACATCGCTTTGAAATATAGCCTGAAACGATGCAAAGACCATTCCCACAACAGCAGCACCAACAATAAGATACTTGAGCATTATAGAAATATAATCAAAACTTGGGTCAAAAACTGTAAATGTAAATCTAAGCAATAAATAAATCGCGGCTTTAGTAGCTGTCGAAGCTAAAAAAATTGTAATTTTTGTTGGAGCATACGCATAAGCACGTGGTAACCAAGTGTGAAGCGGGAACATGGCAATCTTAAGTCCCAAACCAACTACTATAAACCCATATCCAACCTTCGATACACGGGTGCCGCCATCAAGGTCAGATAAAATAGCGGACATTTCGGCCATGTTTAAGGTTCCCGTTTCCATGAATAGAAATCCCAATCCTATCACAAAAAATGTAGCACCAATCGAACCCATTATAAGGTAATTATAAGCTGCCGCTAAAGAACGTCTATCACGGGCGGCACCCATCGCTACAAGCGCATAAGTACTTATAGAGCTTACCTCAAGAAAAACGAAAACATTGAAGGCATCGCCGGTGATTACCATTCCCATTAAACCTGCGAAGCATATTAAAAAAGCAGCGTAAAAAGGTCCTCTTTTCTTAGGTTCAATTTCTGAAATTGAAGCAGGTAAAGCATAAATAACTGTAAGCATTGCCATTACAGATATTAGAAGTAGAATAGGAGCGCTTAAACCATCAACGATCAAAGATATTCCGTGAGGGGGGGCCCAGCCACCCATAGTGTAAAGCAAAAAGCTATCAAAATAAATATGCTGAAAAAGGCCAAATGCAGTGTAGGTGCAAATTAAAGTAACAAAAAACGTAAACCACCATGCCATACTTCTATTGGGTAATATCGCTATAATTGCACCCATTAATAGAGGAAGAACAATTAGAAAGGCAGGACCTTGTTCAAAAATCCACTGAGGAAATAAGGACATAAAACTCATTGTCTTTCCAGTATTTCTTTATAATAAATTCGGTCATATTCTTCTATTTTATCCTCTTCAATAGTCCCATAAACCTCTCGTACACGAACTACTAATGACAAACCTATTGCTAATGTAGCCACACCGACAACAATTGCCGTTAGAATCAAAACATGCGGTAAAGGATTAGAATATAAGACTTCAGAACTCGACTGCGCGACTGAATCCACCTCGCCAATTGACGCAAAAAGCAAAGTTTCTGAATTAGCATGATCAGAACCATGGCTTTCTACAATAGGAGGTTGCCCTCCTGATACTTTACCAATCGTTATATAAAGCAAAAAAACGGAAGTTTGGAAAATGGATAAACCAACAAGTTTTTTTATTAAATTTCGGCTCGCAAAAACGACATATAGGCCGGTCATCATCAAAATAATTACAACTGCATAATTGTATTGATCTAATAGAAGAGAAAGCATTACCAGTTATCCTCATCTACTTCAGGTTGCCGCGAACCAAATGCATAAAAAATTGCAATCATCACGTTAGTCACAGAGCATAGAATACCCAGCTCTACTGCTATTATGCCATAATGTTGTCCATGAGCTGGATCATGGGCAAGCACTCCATAAGATAAAAAGTCACCCCCTAAAATCCAAGTAAGAACTCCAGTGCCCCCATAAAGCAAGACACCTAAAGACATACCTACCCTCACCCAACTAGGGGGAAACGCTTTCTTTGCAGCATCAAGACCAAATATAAGAGCATACAAAATGACAGCAGCAGCAAGTATAACACCAGCCTGAAAGCCTCCGCCAGGACCGAAATCACCATGGAATTGAACATAAAAAGCAAACAAGGCAATAAATGGCACCAAGAACTTACTAATAACTTTTAAAATTACATGCGGGTCGTGCATCAGTTATTACCTTTATCTTTAAAGCGCTTCCGTTTACTCTTTCTCGTAGTGCTAGAAGAAGGTTCCTTAACCGCAGAACTTGTTACTGATTTACTATTATCGCTTGAAACGCTCAACCGCGAATTAGCAGATGGGGCCATAGGCGGGTAAATATTCTGTCCACTGGGACTTGCCGTCCACCGACCTGCATTACCGTTAAGACCTAGTAATAAGAGTACGCCCAATCCTGCTGAAAAAATAACTACTGCCTCACCAAATGTATCATATCCTCGATAACTTGCTAAAACTGCGGTAACAACATTAGGGATATGTATTTCTTTTGTAGTACGCTCAATATAGTCCATTCCAACACCTGTGTTAGCAGGTGAATTCACATCACCATAAGCTGGCATGTCTCCAATTGCATAAAACATCGCCAACCCTGCAAATATTACAACCAATAGAGGCGCAATTTGTTTAGATATAGGGACAGGGTCTGACTTTCTATTAGCCAACAGCATCGCAGCCAACATCAATACAGTAGAAACACCAGCGCCTACAGCAGCTTCAGTAAATGCAACGTCCACTGCATCTAAAGATACAAACCAAGCGGCTGAGACTAAAGAATAAACTCCCTGAAGCATAACTATAGCGAATAAACTACGCATCCTAACTATTGAAAAAGCAACTATTATCAAAATTGCCATTAAAGCTAAATCAAGAATGATGGTTGGAGCTGTAGCATAAGATGCTAGCATCATGATCTCCCTCCGCGAGTTTTAGAAAAGCTATGCTTTCCTAACTTAGGCTTCAGGTTAGCTGTATAAGCTGAATGAGCTATTGCATGAGTGGCTGTAGGACTGGTCAATAATAGGAAGAACCCGATCATCAAAAGCTTAAGACTAGTCTGAGTAAAACCTGATTGAATAATTAATCCAATTAATATTAATTCCGCCCCTAAAGTATCAGTCATTCCCGCAGCATGCAATCGGGTATAAAAATCTGGAAACCTTAGAACACCAATAGATCCTGCCAATACAAAAAATAGCCCTAAAGCTATTGTAATGCACGATAGGCTGACTTGAAGTAGCCCTGCCCACCCAATGTTGCTATCTAAAATAACTGTTGAAAGAGTAGAAATTATCATTCTTCTACCTCCATCTGTTCTTTTATTAAAGGAACACCAAGGCACCGGTAATTAAAAAACTTTAGAACTGCAATTGTCGCTATGAAATTCATCAAAGCGTATAATAAGGCAATATCTAAACCATCTGGCCTATTGATAATAAAACAAAAAATACAAAGAAATATTATTGTCTTAGTACCGAAGGAATTGACCGCTAATAATCTATCATATAATGTTGGACCACCTAATAAACGACCTAACATTAGCACCATGCACACAATAATAAAAAATGCAGCGCCTAAATTAAAGTATTCTAAAAACATAGGCATCTAATTGTCTTTCAAACCAATACTTAATGCTTCAGCTGAACGAGTGTGCATTTCATAAAAATCTTCTGGATTACTCATTTCCTTCAATAAAGCATGAACCAAAATATGGTCTTCTTTAACATCTACGCTAACGGTTCCTGGAGTAAGTGTAATAGAGTTCGCAAACATTGTTTGGGCTATATCAATGTTACTACGTAGAGGTATCTTTATTAATGTCGGGCTAATTTCAGAATTAGGGCTTATCACAGCTTTTACTACTTGGATGTTGGCCTTCACTATTTCTATAAATAACCAAAAGTAATATTTGCATGTCTTTACTATATTTAAATATGGAACGGTTTCGTCATCGAGAATGGCTAATCTTTTTGTCATCCACACTACAAAAACTATTGAGATCAAGCCAAAAGTTAAAATCATGCCGATAAAATAACCTGAAAGCACTAGCCAAGTCGTCCCCATAACAAGTGACAAAAGAAATGCGTGACGCATTTAAAACGCTCCATTAAAATGAATAATACTTTTACTTCATAAACATGTGATTTCATAAGGGAAAGTAAAATAGCTTAAAAAGAAATAAAATACTCAAAAAATTTGTGAATTAACTTCATTATAAATCATTTGATTATTTTATCTCGTTTTTAAACCTTTATTGCAAACCAATACTTGCCTGTCTTTCTGCATCCGTTTACATCACCCTAATGATAAAGAAACTAAGAACAAATATAACTCCGCCAGTTACAAAGAAAGTCCTAAAAACTATAAAACAGCTAGATAAAACTAGGTATGATAATTATAGCTGGCTTAAAGACGATAACTGGCAAAGTGTAATGACAGATTCGTCAAAACTAAACCCTGAAATAAACGAGCACCTGAATAAAGAAAACCTATATACTAAACAGGTACTTGAGGACTTAGAACCTCTACGCGAAAAAATATTTCAGGAAATGAAGGGTCGTTTAGAGCCAAATACATCAACAGTGCCATCCCCAGATTATAATTATGCATATAATCACAAATACAAAGATAATGATGAGCATGGCATCTATCAGCGCTTTCCCATAGATCAAACAACAAGGGAAATATCAGAGGATCCTCAAGTTATACTTGATGCAGAAGAACTTTCAAAACTGTACCCATCTTATTTTGACATTGGTGATGTAGCTCATAGTAAAAATCATGAATGGTTAGCATATTCAGTCGATGGGTCAGGAGCAGAAAACTACGAAATATTTATCAAACCTATGCATGGACAAGCTCACACTACAAAAATAATTAAAAGTAATGGAGAAATTCAATGGGCAAAAGATAATAATATTTTATTTTGGGTTGAGCGAGATGTTAATCAGCGACCGTGTGCCGTCTACGCGAAAAATATTCATGATCAATTAGATGAACCAAAATTAATTTATTTAGAAAAAGACCCAAGTTTTTTTGTATCAATCGGAGAAACAGATAGTGGTAATTATATAGAAATTAATATTCATAACCACACTACTAATGAAGTCTGGATAATCCCGTCAGATAAGCCATACGATAGACCAATGTGTATAAATAAACGAACTTCAGGTCACGAATATAGTATTCATGATCATAATGAAGATTTATATATACTCACAAATTACAACAACTCCACAGATTTTGCAGTAATGCATACGAGTATCAACAAACCAGGCTGTAAACATTGGAATTTAGTTATACCCCACCACCCTGGAACACTAATTCTGGGGCTAAGAACTTTTTCAAATTACTTAGTTAGACTGGTTAGAGAAAATGCTCTCCCTAAAATCATAATCAGGAATTTAACCGATAACTCAGAAAAAGTAATTAGTTTCGATGAAGAGGCATACAGTATAAGTCTAATGACAGGTCACGAATACAAAACTCGAAGTCTTCGCTTTTCATATTCCTCGCCCACAACTCCAAAACAAATATATGACTACGATATGCACACCCATAAAAGGGTTCTTTTACAAACACAAAATGTTCCAAGTGGCCACTCAGCAACTGATTACAAATGTGAAAGAATTTATATTAAAGCTAGAGACGGTTCTGATATTCCAGTCACCCTTCTCTACCATTCACGCTTTATCCAAGATGGAAAATCACCACTTTTACTTTATGGTTATGGGTCATACGGTATCACCATACCGGCAAGCTTTAGAACTTCTATACTACCTTTAGTTGATCGCGGCATTACATATGCAATTGCGCACATTAGGGGGGGAATGGCTAAAGGTTATAAATGGTACCTTGATGGAAAGCTTCAGAAGAAAGAAAATACATTTAATGACTACATAGACGTTGGCGTAGGACTTTGTGAAAAAAAATATACTTCTCCAGGAAAAATTTGCGCTTATGGGGGATCCGCAGGAGGTCTTCTTGTAGGGGCTGCTATCAACCAAGCCCCTAAGTTATTTGCAGGAGCTGTAGCTGCCGTTCCCTTTGTAGATGTGTTAAATACAATGTCAGATAGTCAGCTCCCTTTAACTCCGCCAGAATGGCCCGAATGGGGTAATCCATTAATTAATTCTCATGACTATGATTGCATTGCAGCCTATTCCCCTTACGAAAACGTAAATGAAAATGATTATCCTCCTATTTTGATTACGGGAGGGTTAACAGATCCTAGAGTTACTTACTGGGAGCCTGCGAAGTGGGCAGCTATACTCCGGGAAAACCAGAAAGGTAATGCACCCATTTTGTTAAAAATAAACATGGACTCGGGACATCAAGGGCAACCCGGTAGATACGATTCGCTAAAAGAGGTTTCCCTAGAATATGCCTTTATAATTTCTATTTCATAGAACTATAAAGGTAATAAGTAGCTTAGTTTTACTAATATTGCAAAGTTAGAAAGTAATATCTTACGACTACCTTTCAACTATTTTTACGCGGTACTTAGAATCATACTCTTCTTTGAAGGCCTCACACTTTGGATCATCCAGATCAAATCTTCCAACAAATACCTCATTGTCATATGCACCTTTTATGATGGCAAAACAAAGCTCTTTGACCACATTAGCTTCAAAAATACAGCGGTTTTCAACAGCTTGGCGTTCTGCTTTGATGAATGAGATCCATTTTTTAGCATTTCTACCTTCGCGTGATGAGCGTGGGACTTGTTCAAAAGCCTGTATAGCGCTTTCACGTGACTTTGTAATTGGTGCTGAGCGTTTTTCAGCTTCCGACATTTTACAATTAATTCTGGCTTGTTTTTGCGTATCTTCATAACGACATGTAGCAATTAACATCCATGATTTTCCAGCATCATAACCTTTATTTATAGCACTTTTGAAAGCTGTTTCAGCTTTTAAGCACTGACCTTCATTATAAAGTGCTTCGCCCAGATCAGCATATAATTTAGCTTTTCCAGAACTTGCGGCGGCGCTTTCTAAAATAGGTATAGCCCGCTTGTACTCACGCGCTTGACGGAACAAAGAAGATAACTGGACCATTTTTTCTGAAGATCTAGATATTCTTTTTGCATTCATTTCTTTTTCAAGAATTTCAGCAGCCTGAAATGGCATATCATAGAAAGAATAATACTGCACAACTTTCATTAAGTCTTGCTCAGTATTTAAAGCGCCACCAAGGTATAGCATTTTAGTAACCTCAAAGGCTTCTTGCTCTCGGCCTCCATTGGCTAGCATGGAAGCCCACGCATCCCAAAGGTTTTTATCTTCTGGCCATCTACCTATCATCTGCTTGACAATATCGGCTTGGCGGGCCTGCATTCCTAAATTGTTATATAAAAAGTTCATTAAATCAAAGTGTTTACGCTCTTTTGGGCGGGCTGCTTTGAACCATTTTTCAGCCCAAGGTAAGGCTTTCTTATAATTTTCTGATTGAACCCAAGCTTGGGTTAGCATTTCAATATATGCTGGCTTAACTTGCCCTGTTCTATTTATAAATCTCTCGAGAGCCTGCGCCCCTTCTGCATACTGACCGCTTGCTATCATCAATTGGGCAATATTTACTTGCAAACTATTTATTTCATTGGGTAATAACCCTCCGGCTTTAATAGCATTTCTAAAAGAAGTTATTGTAGCAGCATAGTCGTTCAATTCGTAATGGCTAGCGCCTTGCATTTGGTAAATAGTTGAACGCTCATATGGATTAAGTGTTGGAAAAACTAGTACAGCATTCAAAGCAACTAGGGCCTCTTTATGCTGGTCGTTATTAATCAATTGAAGAGCTGCGTTTACGGCCTCTCCCGCTTTAGCAGAAAATTGCCTTCCCTCTGTAGCTTCTTGTGCAACCGCAAATCCAGACGTACTCACAAGAGGAAGTGCAGTTGCTGAAACGAGGGCTAAAGCAGTCGCTGCTATAAGTTTTTTAAGTGAAGACTTTTTTCGATAAAGAGTCATCATCAATTTCTCCAATTTTTAATTGCTCTTCCATAGGGGAGCAAATCTGTATTACTATTCAGGAATAATGCGGCCTCGCTCGTCCGTAAGACGATAAGTCACTTTATTCTCAACACCATTTCGCGCAACAGCACGTCCGTCAACTATCTTAGGATTATACTTCCATCTTTGAACAGACTTAATTGTCGCACGCTCAAAAAGCCTTTGAGTACAAAAAGTCGTCATTACGTTGAATGGAGCACCCTCAGGACTGACATCAAATTTGACTCTACAATGCCCTGATTTTTCTGCGCGAGGGGGCATAATAGGAGGTATTCTAACTAAGGGTTGGGCATCACGATCAGATACTGCAATTTTAAAATTTTTCCTATCAATTTTGGGGGCCTCAAAATCTGGAATAGCTCCCTCCAATGATGCTATACGTTCTTGAGGTTTAGCAGCTTGCTGCCTTTCAATAGTTGGTGGCGGTGGTGGCGTAACAACTTTTTTGACTTGCTTAACTTTAGTATCCCTTTTTATGACTTTTATGTCCTCAACTGTGGGATTGATATCAAATGAGGCAGTGGCTAACTTCTCTTGAGGTTTAAACTCCTCCGCAATAAGGGTCATCATTAATACAAACAATCCTACTGTAACTAATGCAGCAACAGGAAATCCAAGTATCCATCTAATTACATTCTTCATCTTAAGTTCCTACTGACTTGTTCCGACACGTGTGACAATCCCTAAATCTTGCATCATTTCTTGGACAGACATTACCACACCAACCTCAGAATCTTTATCCGCGTTAATTATAGCCTCTGCTTTTGGATTTTCGGCCTGCATTGACATAATAATAGGCCTAATTTCGTCAACGTCGTAGGGGCGTTTATCAATCCATACTTCGTTAGCAGAGTTCACAGCAATCAAAATAGAAGGCTTCCACTCTTGTGATGTAACAGCTTCAGGTTTCGAAGGCTCAATCCCAGGGGTTTTTACAAAAACTGAAGTTACGATAAAAAATATCAACAAAATAAACACGACATCCAGCATCGGTGTCATGTTTAGTTCTGTATCTTCATCATCCATTTGAATGCGACTTCGTCTTGCCATTTTACTACCTTATATCGTTGAAACAGAGAGCGTACATCAAAATAGGTTCCTTAAGAACCAGTTGTTCTCAGAATTTCTATTTTTGAAGCCAAGCCTTTTGTATCCAATTCATCTTTTAAACCAACCATCAACTCATGTCTCGCGCCCTCATCCAGCCTAAGTATAACACTGGCACCCGGCTTATCTGCAAGCAACCGTTCAACACGCAATGACACTCTATCGCAGGTTGTACCCTGCCCATCTACTGAGCATTGATCCCTACCATCGACATATACAGTAATTGCAGGAGTAGACTTTGTTGGTATATCATTGTCAGGTGGAGGTGGCGGCTGAGTGAGATCTACACCCCTTTCATCAAGAAAAGTTGCTGTAACAATGAAAAAAATCAACATGATAAACACGATGTCAAGCATTGGTGTCATATCTACTTCTGCTTCTTCACCTCCGGATTTGCGTCGTCCTCTTCGCATAATACTATCCTACCTGTAATTCGTCAGAGAAACGAGCAGTTTCACGAGCACTCCAACGCGGTAATACGGTGGAGAAATACAACCCCGACAAAGCAGCTGTCATACCAGCCATTGTTGGTATTGTCGCTTTAAACACTCCACCGGCCATTAGACGGGCATTAGATGAACCAGAGAGAGCCATAACATCAAAAACTTCGATCATACCTGTAACAGTCCCAAGTAAGCCAAGCAATGGAAGTAATGCAACCAATGTTTTAATGATACCAACATTAGTGTCTGTTTTTTCCTTAATCTGTGAAACCATTTCATCTCGAACAGCATGAGCCTTCCAAGATGTTTTATCTGACCGAGCATTCCACTCTAATTTTAACTCGGACATAGAGGGTTTGTGAGCAAAAAAGTAATAAGCAAAACGCTCAAGAATAAATGTCCAAAGAGCAAAAGTTACTACCATTATTACAAAAAGTACCACTCCTCCTACACCCAAGAACTCTTGAAGCCCGTTATAAACATTGATGGGATTCATCTAATTAACCTTTCCATAGCCTTATCACTAGTAGTTTAAGCACCACGACTTTCAACATGACGCGCAACTATACCAGCCGACTGCTCTTCAAGCGTTCCCTGGATGGAGCGAGCTATAGAAGAACAGAAACTATGCAATATAAGGAGAGGAATTGCAGCTATGAGTCCGAGCATCGTTGTCACCAAAGCTTCAGAGATACCACCTGCCATAAGCTGGGGATCACCTGTACCGTAGATCATCATCGCTTGGAAAGTCTTGATCATACCTGTAACTGTACCGAGTAACCCCAATAGAGGAGCTATACCTGCCGCAAGTTTCAAGAAATTCAATCCAAATTCAAACTTAGGCGACTCACGAAGAATAGCCTCATCAAGTTTTAGCTCAACTGTATCAGCATCTTTATTTTTTGCACCTTCATAAGCCATCATAATACGGCCTAGTGCATTCTTTTCATCAGGCTGAGCATTACGCTTTTGTCCACCAACAGCCATCTTAGCCAATGAAAGACGCACTATATTAAGGACACCAAAAAGAACACCTATGGTTAACAATAAGAGTATAATCTTACCAATAGTTCCGCCCTGTGCAATTCGCTCACCAGTATCCGGCACACGTTCAAATGACTTTAAAAGCTCCCCACGTGTTGGGTCAATCGGAGCATAGACAACACCAGATTCTGTTTTGGTTACATCAGAAGCAGCAGAAGAAATTGCCCCTCCCGGTTGACGAGGTAATTTTGCAAGAAGAGTGTTCTCTTCACTTCCTGAAGGAGGAGTATATTGTAAGAAGTCAGCATTTTCAGCTGTAAATATAGAAAACGGCCCGACGCGGGTTACTGACTGCATTGCACCATCATCAACATTGGCAACAGGCGCTGAGAAAGTGGCTACCTGTCTTTGCGCCTTAATTTCCTGAAGCATAGACTGCCATATTGCATTTAATTGGTCTGAATCTGGAAGAGCTTTAGATTCCGACACAGTACCAAGAACTTCAGTTCGCGTTGGGTACTGAGCAGTTATAAGAGAACTATCCAAAATAGCTTTAAACTCACCAGCTTTTGATCTTGCAAGTCCGAAAACTTCTCCAAAATCACCTTGCGCCGCCCTAAGTTCGCCCTCAAGCCGTGCAATTCTTCTGCCGTTAGCGTCAAAAGTAGATTGAACACTTTTAGCTTTACGCTCAAGCGCCCCTAGCTCTCCGCGAGCTTCCCTCAAAAGAGCAGATTGCTGATTGCGTTTCTGTCTGAATTTGGCTTCACGATCACGGTTCTCTGCCGCAGTTTTGGATGAGTCTGAACGCACTTGGTTCAACAAATCACTGATAGAATTTATCTGCGCACTCGCAGCGGTAGCTGAAAGCAGTAGAGCGGCACTCACTATTGTGGCCGTCGTCTTATTAAAGAATTTCATTTTGTTACTCACTTTTTTATCCCTCAAATCTAATTGCTAACTGTGACGGGTGCAAAGACCACATCCGGGGCTGCTTCACCTTTAGAAATACGTATCGCTTTACGTAATGCCAAAGCATCAGCACCTTTTAGTACATCCCATGAACTTGTCTCTAGATTGTATCTACCAACCTCTGATTCATCTTTTGTCATATAAACAAGTGATACCCGACCAAAACGTAAAAAGTTAACAACGTTTCCAGGTCGAGTAGGGTGCATACCCTCATAACTATCTATTCCCTGACCATATGATACTTCAATTTTAAAAGCATTTAATACTTGCCTATATTGTTCAGCAGGCGACACATCTGGATCAGCTAAAACATTCTTCATTCTTTCAACCCTTGTCAGTCTTTCACTAAGATTAAAAGGTATATCAGCCTTTATAGTATCCTCAATTACTGCAGCCATTTTAAGCATCATAGGTGACATGCCTTGCTTTATCTGCTCGACTGTTCCCAATTGACGTCCTAAACTAGCTATTTCAGACTTTTGTGACTGCAAAAACACATCCTGTTGCGCTATAAAAAGAGCAATATTATCTTTCTGCTGAAGAACAGCACGAAATTCTCGAACTGCCTGATCAGCCTCATCATCGAGGCCCTCTATACGTTGTTGCGATGCTGCGCTTGCAGACGATGATGCTTTAGCTGTGTTTAATGCACTCTCAAGCTGAGCTTGAGCAGTACCAGACATAATAAGTCCGGCAGCCCCTAGCAGCAAAAAGCGCTTTGCAATTGAAGATTTTAACATGGTTTCCTTCCAAGTTTGCTTTTGTTATTTACTCACTACAGAAGTACTCGAAAGCATTCCTGTACCCACTTTATTACTCTAGATGCACCGGAGCCGATAAAACGCCTGGTGCAGACTGCCCTCGCGCAATTCTAACTGCTCTTCTAACATCTAATACATCAGAGCCAGAAAGCTCCACCCAATTCTTTGCATCTAAATCATATCGCCAAGCCTCTGAACTATCAAATTCTAGATAAACAAAAGAAAGTCGTCCATAATGAAGGTATGCGCCGTCCATAAGTTCAGGTTTTAAATCCTCGATTGATGCACCATTTCCTGTAGGCTTTCCATTAACATAAGCCATTTTCTTTTTATGATCATCCGTCAAACCACATGCGCGGCTCTTCTGGTCTTCTTGACAGGCAGCATATCGCACACCAGGGTTGATAGGGTTATTGCCAGCATATGAAGCAACTGAGTTACCGTAACTTACCTCTATATCGTATATGTTAAGGGCTTGCCTCATTTTCTGGCCTGGTGTCGCCTCAGGATCAGCGATGGTCTCCCTAAACTTATCTAATCGAATTAATCTTTCTTCAATTTTGAAGGGGTAATCGGAATATATTTCACTTTCAATAGCAGCTGCCATTTTATCAAGTAATGGCCCAACAGTTACTGTGGTAGCTGGTATTCCTTCAATTTGGTCCTGAAGATTAGTAATCTTTTCATTTTGAGTTTTTAAATAAATCTCTTTTTGAGCTGTAGATAATTTTAAGTCCGATATTTCCTGTAAAATACTTTTATAGGTATCTACAGATGAGCTTTGCGCATACACGTTGTTACTGACTGAAACGGCTAAAGCTGCAACCCCGATAAATATTGATTTAGTGGCGATAACAATGTTCACCAAATCTGCCCTCCTATATATAATTTCAACTCATTAAAGTGAGTTTTTTTTATTTATAATAAATTCGCTTACACGTGCTCAAAAATTAAATCAATCGTTAGGATGCATATCTATGAGTTTTTTTTGGGATTAATGTGAAAAATCAATATTTCTAATCAAATATTAATAGATAATCTTGAATTTGCTACTTCTAGTATATAATTTATCAGAGATTTAAGGTGCCATTCACAACACAAGCGCTGAATTAATATGGTTGGGGCGGCTGGATTCGAACCAACGATCACGGGATCAAAACCCGATGCCTTACCGCTTGGCTACGCCCCAAAAATTAACAGAGTCGTCTTTATAGGTGCGGCTTCTATCTGCTCATTTTTATAATTGCAATTCGTTTTTAACTCAAATCGTAATGATTTTAAAAAAAACTATATTCAATGTTTTTTATTCCATGAAATTTGGCATGTATTTTAGTCGTTTGTATATAAAAAAGTAAAAAAACAGGCATAAAAAATCCCGCACTAGGCGGGATTTGTAATAATAAAATTACCGAGTAATTTAGAATTTTTTAGTCGCGTTAACGAAGAATGTACGGCCACCAATATCATAACCGATACCCGCAAGGCTACCTAGGTTATTGTTATCTGTTAGAGGCGGAGCCGTATCAAACACGTTACTCACACCCGCACGAAGTACATACGTATCTTTAGAATAAGATACTGAAGCGCTGTGCAACCAATAACTAGCTAAATCATCATATTGACGACAAGTACGGTTATCCACGGTGCCTCTACCCTCTTCCTGAACACAACGAGAGAAGCCAGTAGTTACTGGGTCATTTCTTTCGGATTCAATTACATTTTCCACCATGCTATCAAGATAACGTGACTGGAACAAGAAACCGAAGTCTTTCCAAGTTAGTTGCTGAGTGAAGTTAAGACGCCACTTAGGATTACCATATTCACCAAGGTTGTCATTGATATTAACGCCAGAAATAATAGCTTCTTCAATATCTTGCCTCAAAGACTGAGTAGCACGGAAAATTAGGTTATAATCAAACTGATCGTCTGAGAAAGGAGCCTTAAAGTCAAATCCAAATTCAGCATTATAATCAATACCTTCAACAAACTGAGCGCCTAAGTTCTGATTTAACGCCGACACGAATGTGACTTCACCCGATGTAGGATCATTTGCATCACGTGCATCGCGGTCTATGAATTCACATGTTGGATCTGTTAACCCTGCTGAGTTGTAACAACGGTTTACAATTGTAGAAGCGGTTAATTGATTAACTTCATCAGTTATTTCAATCTCAAAGTAGTTTACAGCAACGCGGAAGTCAAAATCTTCAAACCAAGGCTGATCAAATGAACCGCCCACTGAAATCGCTGTTGAAGTCTCTGGCTTCAGAGCTGGGTTTGAACCTGTCGCTACCCTAGTCGGTGAACCATAGAAAAATGGGGTTGAACTAGTACCAATACCATTCGCACCTAGGTTAAATGGATCAGTAGCAGCTAGGCCAAATGGACCACCACCGTTTTGGCAGTTTGCGATAATGTCGGGATCACGCGGATCTAAGTTTGCATCATAAATACGTCGATCATCCTCTCCATCACCATCTGTATCCTGGAATGGTACAGCCACACCTGGAACGCGGCATGGGTCACTTGGGTTAGCAAATCCAGTTACGCGTCCACCAAATTGCTCGCCTAAGTTAGGCGCTCGGAATGATGTACCGTAAGAAGCACGAAAGCTTAACCAATCAGTTGGAGCAAATACACCCTTGACACTGTAAGTTTCAGCTGAGCCAAAGTTACTCTCGTCGGTATAACGACCCGCAAGGTCGACAGTTAACTCATGAATACCGTAACGCTCTTTGACCAATGGTATAGAGATTTCACCGAAAACTTCATGTAAAGTTCTTCGGCCGTTAGAGCCTGGGTCATTGAAGAAACCTTCGAAATCACCCGCTAAAGAAGTACGTGTCTCAATAATATCTTCACGATATTCACCGCCAAAGCCAGCCTTTACTGTATCACCTGTTGGTATATCGAAAAGATCACCAGAAACATAACCCTGCAAGATATTTTGCTTAACAATAGTGTCGGTCAAGCGATTTGGGAACAGATACTCAGTATCTTCAGGATCATCAAACTCACCAGTGAACAAGAAAGTCGGTTCGAAGAAGTTTAAAGGACGACAAGGTACATCTTGGTCCGCACCGGCAACCGTTACAGGTGTACATGATACTTCACCTGTTGTGGCATCAACAACTGTATTGTTTAGGGTTTGAGCTAGGCGCGGGAAGTACGGAATACCTTTAACGGCATCTTGTCCACTCGAACGTGAGTAACTTGCACTAACATCATATGCCCAGTTATTTAAACCAGCCCCCTCAAGAAACGGAAGATCCCCTTTCAAGCCAGATATCATGCGTGTTTGCGCAACGTTTGTGTCGTTGATGAAGCGTGACTGGAAGAAAAGTGTTGAGCTAAGGCCAACAACATCTATTTGATTGAGCGGATAATCGCCCGGTAAGTTAACAGCACCCTGACCAGCTGTGTTAGTTTTCGTCTCACGTGTTGCGTATGAAGCCTCAAAATAAGCTGTCATGTTACCATAGAGGCCCGTATCATATTCACCGAATGTAAACAGTGATGTTCTGTTAAAGTCTGGCGCAAATGCTGCGTCAAGCTCTTCTGGGAATATCAAAAGTCTCTGACCATCAGCATCATCAGGCTGAATAAGGTTTCCAGTGACGGCAATTCTAGTGAAGTTATCAGGAAGAGTGAATCCTGAGACTACCTCGCCTGTGTTACCCTCGAGGTAACCTAAGTAACCGAGTGGAGTAATAGCAGAGCCTGCACCGAATGAACCCGCACAACGGTCCGGATCATAAATTGTTCCACTTGCGCCTTGCGTTACATAACTCAAGCAACCATTACTGTAGGGTGAATAAAAATCTGAAAGGGCAGCTTCATTATACCCAGCTACGCGGCTATGCTCAGCGGCAAAAGTTACAAAACCTTTATCGTTTGATACACCTGTTTTCAGTGAGAAAACCTCTCTGTGACCAGCATTTCCAGGAAGCTCAGGGATAGTTGCGTATGCGTCAACTTCGATACCTTCGAACTCTCTTTGTAACTGATAGTTTACAACACCTGCAATAGCATCTGAACCATATACAGATGATGCACCATCTAGAAGCACATCAACGCGTTGCACGAGAGATCCCGGGATAAGGTTAAGGTCAGGAGCACTTGGAGCGCCGCGAACACCAGCAGGAGCAAGACGACGGCCGTTAACTAAAACCAAAGTACGTCCAGGGTTCAAACCACGCAAAGAAGCAGTAGCAGAACCAGGTCCATTAGCTGAAAGGTTGCCAGCTGATGTGGATAGACCGGTTGTGATTTGTTGGCCTTGGACAACTGTTGTTTGTCCTAACAGATCTGATGCGTCAACTAAACCAAGATCTCGAGCAAGCTCACCATCAATAACTTGTAGCGGTGATGCAGATGTGAATTCATTTCTACGAAGACGCGAACCAGTAACAACTATTTCACCTTTCTCTTCTGCAAAATCATCTTCCTCTTCGGCCTCAATCTGCTCTACTTCAGCAGGTGTAGTGTCAACTTGTGCGTATGCTACTCCTCCCAATCCCATCATCAAACTTGATAAAATAGAAGTTTGAAGCAAACGTGTTTTGTCTAAAATATTCATTAAGGAACCCCTTCGAACTGGTTTCAATATAATTTTGACGGATTCATTCCGTACTTAACCACCGCTTAAATCCTATAAAGAACAGAGTCACAAGAAAAAAATTACCAAAATTTAATAAAAAAAGTATTTTTATTTCATTGTTGCAAATTTACCACCCACTGTAACCTGAATATTGTTCTTTACAAATTCTTATGTATAAACAGATACAGACGAGTAAATGCATACTGAATAAAATAGCTTCAACAATATAAATGAGTAGCAGATGATTAAAGCAAACTTTCTAATATCAGTTATAACGGGTTTATTCGCGGTTAATGTAGCTTCGGCACAGGTTGGGGAAACTCCTGATGAATTAATTGCTATATATAAATGTAAATCTATAGAAAAACCAGAAATCAGGCTTGAATGCTATGACAATGCTGTTGAACGTTTTGAAAAGGCTGATAATGATGGAGAGCTCGTTACTGTTAGTAAAGCAAAAATACAAAATGTTGAACGTGAAGCCTTCGGTTTCAACATTCCGTCCTTGTCATCTATAAACCGCATATTTGGATTAAAAGAAAAGTCTGAGATTGACGCTGTAACAGCAGAGATAAAAGATAAAAATGACCTAAAAGCATCGGTAAAAAAGCCAAATACTTTAAAAAAATCACCAAAGAAAAAAGTAAAGAAGCAAAAAATTAAAGTAAAAAATATTGATGAGGTTGTTTTAAATATCAAAAAAACAACGGTATTTGGTTATAAGAAAACAAGGTTTTTCATGACTAACGGACAGGTTTGGGAACAAATCGATACTACTAGAGTCAAAATACCCAGAGCAAAAGATAATAAAGCAAATACAGCGTTAATTTCAAAAGGAGCCATAGGTAGCTTCTTACTAAGAATTAATTCACGTGGCGTTGCCATACGCGTGAAACGAGTAAGGTAAAATGTTAATACCCAAGATTTATTCGGCACCGATAAAGTGAGCATTCCGTTTGTAAAGGACTTTGATTTTAAATATGGCGAATGCTCTGTAATGAGCCCTCTGGTTAAACGGGTTATTGCCAATAATCCCGGCCCTTTCACTTATACGGGAACAGGGGTTTATATAATCGGAAATAAAGAAGTTGCTATTATTGACCCGGGGCCGAACACACCTGAACACAAAAATGCCATTAAAAAAGCGCTCACAGGAAAAAAAGTTACCCATATTTTCCTAACGCATCACCATCTCGATCACTCACCTCTGGCAAAGCCTCTGGCACTTGAATATGGGTGCAATATCTATGGACTTAGCATAGATATAAAAAAAAGAAATAGTTTCCCTTCTCTTGAAGCAGGTGAAGACAATACATTTAAACCTGATATTGATGTCAAATGTGGAGATTTATTTAAAGGAGGCGAATGGACAATCGAGGCTATCCATACACCCGGACATACATCCAATCATGTATGTTACGCGCTCAAAGAAGAAAATTTACTGTTTTCAGGAGACCATATAATGGGATGGTCGACAAGTGTAGTTTCTCCATATGAAGGCCATATGGGAGATTACATAAACAGTTTAAAAAAAATTAAAGAAAGAGATTTTTCCATAATATTTCCAACTCATGGAACATATATTGATAAGGTCGATAGCTTCATTGATGCCTATATTAATCATAGATATTATCGCGAAAAACAAATTATAGAAGCACTCAAAACGGGTTCGGGTTTAATACTTGATATCGTAAAGAAACTTTATTTAGATCTTGATAAAAGATTATATCCAGCTGCGGCTCATAGCGTGCTATCGCATTTAATATACCTGCGAGAAAAAGGTGTTGTGATGGCTACTGCAGATAATGGCCTAGATTGCCACTATAAAATAATCGAATCTTAGCCAGATCATGGATAAAGCCTACCTTTGATCCAACTATCACCAACCAAAGAAAAAGCTAAACGGTCATGAAATCTGTAAGCCCCGTCTTGCCAAAACTCTATATACTCGGGCTTTACACGCCAACCTAACCAATGATTTGGACGAGGAACAGAAGTTCCCTCAAACCTTACTTCGGTTTCATTTAATTCATTCATCATCGTCTCTCTATCTTTTACTGGACGTGATTGATGTGAAGCCCAAGCACTTATTCTTGATCCACGTGCTCTAGATGCAAAATAGGCATCCGCTTCAATTGAAGCAACCACTTCAGCGGTACCTCGTACACGTACTTGTCTTTTTTTACTTTTCCAGTGAAACCCTAGTGCTACTTTATTGCTGAAACTTAACTGCTGACCTTTGTTGCTTTCTGAATTTGAATAAAAAACAAAGCCGCGGTGATCTATATCTTTAAGCAATACAACTCGAACATCTGGCATTCCATTCTTATCGACTGTGGCAACAGACATCGCATTAGCATCATTTATTTCAGTAACAATGGCCTCAGACAGCCAATTTGAAAACAAACTTACAGGGTCTTTACTATCTATCCAGCCTAAATCACTCGACTGACTAGAAGCATAATCTTTTTCATTTGGAGTGCTCGGGATTATCGATTTACTCATTGTGTCTCTGCAGCTAAAAAATTAATAATTAATTCTATAATTAACCTGATTGTTAACTATGTCGTTACTATTGTTAGATACGATAGAATCTAACAATAGTTTCCTTACAGAATTAGGCCTATAATAATGACACGTCAACAAGCCTTACTTACCCTGGGTCTCAACATGTCAGCCAGAGAAGCCGAAATCAGGTCTGCTTGGCGTAAAAAAGCTAAATTTTTTCATCCTGATAGCCCCTACGCAGATGAACGCGGGTTTTTTCTTGCGCAAGAAGCTTATCATACTTTAATACCGCCAGTTCCAAAAGCTTTCAGAGTTCAAGCAAGAAGTCGAAGTTTTTAAATTCACCTAGTATCTTGGGCAAATAAATAAATCGTGTAATGAATGTTTAAAAGATTCGTTCAAGAAAGGTTTGGTCATGGCAAAATTATATTTTAGTTATTCAGCTATGAATGCCGGAAAATCTGCTATCTTGCTCCAGTCGGCATACAACTATCATGAAAGGGGTATGAAAACTCTATTGCTAAAACCTGAAGTTGATACACGGGATCCACTATCAAATCATATAGTTTCAAGAATTGGTATAAAGGCTCAAGCAGAAGTTTTTAGTACGGACACAAATTTAGAAGCATTTATTAAATTATATTACAATAAGACAAAAGTTGACTGTATTCTTCTTGATGAATCTCAATTTCTAACCCCAGATCAAGTCTGGCAGCTTGCAAGTATATCCGATGATTTTGGCATTCCGGTTATGTGCTATGGTCTGCGAACAGATTTCAAAGGAAATCTTTTCCCTGGTAGCGCTACAATGCTAGCAATTGCAGATGATGTAAGAGAAATTAGAACACTCTGTTGGTGCGGAAGAAAAGCAACTATGACCATGCGCTTTGACGCCGAGGGCAAAGCCATTACAGACGGAAATCAAGTTGATGTTGGGGGGAATGAGAAGTACATAAGCCTATGCAGAAGACATTGGTTAGAGAAAAAAACCGCTAAATAAATTATTTAGTACCTTTGTAGCTGATCAACCAACAAATCAAAAAAGCCATCAGCATCAACTTTATGAGCCCAAAAGCTATTTCGTGGTAAACTAGTAGAATTCCAAAAATCTACAGAGGTATGACCTCTCGTAAGCTCAGATTGAACCTCTACTCTCACATTGCATTGTTTAAATTCAAATAAATCGGGCTTAAGGATATAAGCCATTGTACAAGGGTCATGTAATGGTGCGCCATCATTACCGTATTTTTCTGCATCATATCGACCATAGCAAGTTAATAGGTTATAAGCCGACTGAGCAACTTTATTTTCAATTGTTCCAATTCTCTCAAGAACTTCAACCGAAGATAAAACCTGGTGAGTTACATCAAGTCCAAAAACAGTTATCTTACATTTACTAGAAAAAACTATTTGTGCAGCCTTGGGGTCCACAAAAATGTTAAACTCCGCAGAAGGAGTAACATTACCCCCTTCCCGCAAAGCTCCACCCATCATAACAATTTCAGAAATTTTATCTATAATTAATGGCTCTTTTTCAATAGCTGATGCGATGTTAGTGAGAGGGCCTGTAGGAATTAAAGTTATTTCCCCGCTTTCCGCTGCCATTAAAGTATCAATTATAAAATCCACTGCATGTTTATCTTGAGCTTTGATTTCTGGTTCAAAAACCTCTATCCCTTCCAACCCTTCATCACTATGAACTTCCTCAGCAGTTACTAAAGGAACATCAAAGGGAGAGTCGCAGCCTTCATAGACAGGTATATCAAAACGATTAGACATCTCACAGATCATGCGAGCATTTCTTGAAACTTTTTCTAAACTTACATTCCCAGCAACAACAGTTATTCCTAATATATCATATAGGTCTGTGTGAGGTAAGGCCATAAAAAGGTTTATGCAGTCATCCTGGCCTGGGTCGCAATCAATTATAAGTTTTCGCTTCATAAATTACTATAACTTAATTTTATGAGATTAGAACAGTTGATTGCAGAAATGCTTTATATTAGCTTCAAATGATGGAAAAATTATTTATTACAGCTGAAGAACTTCTTAAAAGTTCATTTGAATTAGGACTCAAAATATTTGAAAGTGATTTTAATCCGACACATGTTGTTGGAATTTGGAGAGGTGGGGCACCTGTTGGTGTCGCCGTTCATGAAATATTAGATTTACTTGGCGTATATACAGAACACTTTGCCATTAGGACCTCTTCATACAAAGGTATTAATAACCAGTCAAATGAAGTAAGGATTTTCGGACTTAGTCAAGTTATTGATACCATTTCATCAGATAGTAAAATTTTATTAGTTGACGACATCTTTGATACTGGTCGATCGGTTAAAGCAACAATTGAAGCAATTAAAGAGGGCAGTAAATTAAGTAAGCCTTGTGAAATTAAAGTAGCCACAGTTTTTTACAAACCAGAAAAAAATAAAACTGAGATAAAACCCAATTATTTTATTCATAAAACTAAATCTTGGGCTGTTTTCCCACATGAAATGGTAGGTTGCACTCTCAAAGAAATAATGGAAAAAAAACCAGTGCCTGAACGTATCTTCAAAATACTAAAAGGTACTTGATAATTTTTCTATTTCAGGCCGACTTGGCATAGCAGGTTGCGTGCCAACTTTTTGAGTAACTAATGCTCCGGCAGCACATGCAAATTCTAAAGCCTCTTCATAAGACTTTCCTTCCATCAAAGATATAGAAAGCGCCGCTGCAAAGCAATCTCCTGCCCCAGTCGTATCTATTGCTTTCATTTGGGGAGGTTTAATTGACGCAACAGTAATTTTATTTTTAAACAACACCGCTCCCTCAGCGCCTTTAGTAACTGCTAATAACCCAGTATATGAACTTAAAGTTTCTGCGTAGGCCTGATACTCGCCTTCATTCACAATTATGACTGACGCATAGGGTAACAATTTATCCAAACCATCTAAAACTGGAGATGGGTTAATTGCTACAAATCCTTTATAGTCTTTAATAGCTTTAAATATGGTTTCTAACGGAATCTCGAACTGAGTTATAATACCATCACTATCTATTGCACCGATGTGCTCAGGAAAAAAATTAGCATTTGCACCTGAAGCAACAGCAATTTGATTCTCCCCGCTCTCATCGACATTAATAAAAGCAATGCCAGTGGAGACATCATCAAAAATTACTAAATTACTAAGGTCCACTCCTGATTTTTTCAGTAAAACAAGAGCCTCATTAGCAAAATCATCATTACCAACAGCGCCCAAAAGGGTCGTATCTACGCCCATTTTTTTGGTTGCCAGTGCAACATTAGCACCCTTGCCACCAGGAAATGTATTAAAATGCCCACCCCCCACAGTGTTACCTGCTGTTGGCAGCGAATGCGTCTGAATAGTAAAGTCCAAATTTATAGATCCTAAAGAGCACACTTTTAGACTTACCATATTATCCTCAGAAAAACTTCTAAATTGATTTTAATTAGCTTGTTATATAAATTACAACACACATAATAAACTAGAAAAATATTAACTGGAAGTATTATATGATCAAACTTGATCCAATTGATTACCAGCTCTGGAGTATAGACAAGTTTTCTTTCTCTGAGTTACTTGGAAAATCATTTAAAGAAACTGGATTTGCAATAATTGAAAATCATAGAATATCAGAAAAAATTATTCGTAATGCTGATATATCATCCGAAGCTTTTTTTTCATTGCCGCAAAATATTAAACAAAAGTATTCTGATCCAGAAGATGGCTTTCAACGCGGTTACTCTCCTGTTGGTACAGAAAACGCAAAGAATAAAAAAGAAGCAGATCTAAAAGAATTTTGGCACACAGGAAGAAAACTCCTTCCATCGTCAAAGTATAATGCAACTATGAAACAAACTCCTTGCGTTGATGAAATAAAGGATTTCGACCAAAATATATCTAAATTATATGAAGAATTTGATGAACTAGGAAATGAGTTACTGAAAGCAATTGCACTTTATTTAGACTTAAATGAAGGCTGGTTTCAAGATAAGGTAAACTATGGAAACTCTATTTTAAGACTACTACATTACCCTCCCCAAGTAGCACCTCCTTTGAATGGCTCAGTACGAGCTGGGGCTCATGAAGACATTAATCTAATTACATTATTACTAGGAGCATCAGAGTCAGGGCTTCAAGTCAAACATAGATCTGGAAATTGGATAGATATTAATGCAAAACAAGGCGCAGTAGTAGTAAATGTTGGCGATATGCTTCAAAGAATAACATCTGGTGTTTTACCTTCAACAACACATCGAGTGATAAATCCAAAACCAAGTAGAGCAATGTTTCCTAGGTATTCAAAACCTTTCTTTTTACACCTTAACAATGATACAATTATTGAACCATTAAAAAGCTGCTTAAAAGAAGGCGGCATAGCCGAACCAGCAATCACTGCCCAGGAGTTTTTAACCCAACGTTTAGTTGAAATTGGACTTAAAAACCGCTAATTAATATGCCTGCTAAAGCAGCGTTCATCAAATTAGCAAGTGACGCAGCAAATACAGCTTTAATACCCATTTTTGCCATTTCTGACATGCGGTCAGGAATTAGGGCACCAAGACCCCCGAGAAGAATAGCTATTGAACTAAAATTAGCAAACCCGCAAAGGGCGAAAGTTAGTATGACAACTGTTCTCTCTGACAACTGATCTTGAACATCTACAAGACTAATATAGGCGATAAATTCGTTAAGTACAATTTTTTCACCAAAAATAGCTCCAGCTTGTTGTGCCTCCGACCAAGGAACATTTAACACCAGCATTACGGGGGCAAATATAAAACCAAGAATTGTTTGCATGGATAGGCTATCAGCCCCAAAAAAACCTCCCGCCCAGCCAAGAAGTCCATTAAGTAAGGCAATTAAAGAAACAAAAGCCAACAGCATTGCTCCTATATTAACTGCCAGTTTCATTCCATTCTGAGCACCTACCGCGGCAGCCAAAATAACATTAGCATGCTCACGGTCGTCAGCCAGGTCAAAAACTTCATCTACTGGTTTATTAAAGTCCTCAGCATTTGACGGCATAATTATCTTTGCCATTAATAAACCTGCGGGAGCGGACATAAAGCAAGCGGCAATAAGATATTCAGGCTTGATGCCTAGTTGAATATATCCAGCTAAAACAGTTCCTGCGATTGAAGCCATACCGGATACCATTATAGTGAAGAGTTCAGGCCGAGAAATGCTCGGCAAATATGGCTTAAGGCTCAGTGGTGCCTCAGTCTGCCCAACAAAGATATTGGCTACCACATTCAAAGATTCAACCGGTCTTGAATTTGTTAGTCTACATATTGCTCTTCCTGCGTGGCGCACAACGAACTGCATAACTTTTAAATGATACATAACCTCCATAAGAGCAGCAAAAAAAATAACAACCGGCAGCACTCTAATCAAAAAGCTGAAGCCAATATTCTCAGAAGCTAAACCGCCAAAAACAAAATTTATTCCAACATCAGCATAAGAAAGCAAAGTGATTACTAAGTCTGACATCCCTGTTAGTAAGTTTTGACCAAAAGGTACATACAACACTAAAACAGCTATCAAAACTTGCAGCGCAAAACAAACCAAGACTGTCCTGATACTTATAGCCTTCTTATTTTCTGAAAAAATCCATGCCATTAGAAGAATTAGAAAAACGCCTATTAAGCCAAAAGCTGGATGATTCATAAAAAGCTCCCAAGAATAGTATTTAATAAACTGATTTTTTAGAATCAATATTTGAGAGACAGTCAATAATAGTATCAAGCACTTGGTCAACAGAGTTTATGAAATCATTTTGATCTATAATTAAATCTGCATGCGCAGAAGAAGGTTGAATATATTTAATATGTGCTGGCTCAACATCATTTGAAAATTGTTTAATAACGAATTCTTTTGTTCTTTTTCTCTCTTTAATGTCTCTAGTAAGCCTTCGCTCAAACCGGATGTCTTGAGGGCAAGATATATAAACAGACAAATCTACAAAACCTCTAACATCAGTATTATCTAACAATAATAATCCTTCTACGATTATAAAATCTTTTGGGTCTGTAAGGTTAGTGCTAGCAATTCTTTGATGTATTGAAAAATCATATCTCGGTAAAACAACTGACTTTTTATCCTTCAAGCATTTAAGGTTTTCAAATAGTAAATTAAAATCAAGAGCCTCAGGAATATCAAAGTTTGGAATTTTATTATCTTTCACCCTCTCGCGAATATCTAGATAATAATCGTCCTGACTAATAATCATTGAGCGATTGTTCCCTAAACGTTTTTGCAAGAGCTTTGCTAAAGTGGTTTTTCCGGAACAGCTGCCGCCTGAAATGGCTATGATTAGGGACATGAACAATACTTTTTTTTAAATGCAGCCTTAACTAACAAACCATAATTGTCGATGCTATAGATATTAAAACTTACAATTTTTATATACTAAGAGATAACAGAGGGTGTTGTAAGGTTACAACAAATAAAAAAAATAATTACAATTCACAATTTTCTTTTACGCAGCAGTGGCACAAAACACAAAAACTAGTTAACAGAACCTAATATTAAAAATATTTAATGATTCACCTGAGATAAATCTCACAACCCAAAGAGAATTAAATGAACTCACACATTACTTCACTTGGCTTTAAAGCCATCATGAGCACATCATCTATAGCCCTTGCTATGAGCCTAGGTTCGATAGCACAAGCGCAGGTTACAACCTCTGAGGTACAAGGATATGTTACAACCTCAAGCAGTACCCCTTTATCTGGCGCACAGGTAACTATAACAAATACGGCAACAAGCTTAACGAGAAGCGCAAAAACTGACAGCTCTGGAAGTTTTGCAGTCCGGAACTTACCAGTTTCGGGTCAGTATGATGTAACAGTATCAGCAAACGGCTACCAAGGGGAACGGGTTGAAAACGTTAATCTTTCGCTTGGTGGGTCCACTGCCATGAACTTTTCTCTCGATGCAAGCTCCGTAGATGAAATTATTGTTGTAGCGCAAAAACAAGTTTTAGCTGACGTAGCTGTTGGTCCTAGCGCCACTTTTAGCCAGGTTACACTGGAAAATGCACCCGCAATAAATAGAAATATAGCTGATATAATAAGATTAGACCCTCGCGTTTATGTTGATGAATCTAGAGGAGATATAAACTCAGTTCAATGCGTGGGGCAAAGCTCAAGATTTAACTCTATAACTCTTGACGGCATTTCCATGAATGATGCTTTTGGATTAAATTCAAATGGCTACCCCACAGAGCGCCAACCATTTCCTTTTGATGCCATTGAACAGGTTTCAGTTGAAATAGCACCGTTTGATGTAAAGTATGGTGGATTTACTGCATGTAATATTAACTCAGTTACAAAATCTGGAACGAACGAAATCCACGGTGGAGCATTCATGGATTACACCGACAATGGGTTGCGTGGTAAGAAAGTTGACGGTAGAGACGCTAATTACAATGATTATGATGAAATTCGTTACGGAATAAATGTTAATGGCCCAATCATCAAAGACAAGCTTTTCTTCAGTGTCGCTTACGAAAAACTAGAAGGTGCAAACACATTTAACTTAGACCAAACTATAGGAACAGGTAACTTCCAAGTTAGTCAAGCAGAACTCGATCGAATCTCAGAGATATCTAACCGAGTCTATCAGTATAATCCAGGTACAACTCCTTCAAGTTTTGCGAATGCCGATGAGAAAATATTGGTTAAGCTCGACTGGAATATTAACGATCAGCACAGAGCAGCCTTCACCTACAATTATAATGATGGCTTCAATACGGTACGCTCTGACGGGGATAGTGATGAATATGAATTCTCAAATCACCTCTACAACAGAGGCTCTAAATTAGAATCTATATCTGGAGCCATATATTCAGATTGGACTGATAATTTCTCAACAGAGGTCAGAGTAGGTTACCTAGATCTTGAAAATGATGTGCGTTCAATTGGAGGTAATGATTTTGGAGAAATCCAGATAAGAACTGATCGTGGCGTAACAGTCTACCTTGGCGGAGACGATAGTCGTCAATCCAATAAACTTGCATATGATCAACTAGATTTATCTTTCAGAGCGAATTATGATGCAGGAAACCATTCATTACTATTTGGAGCGGAACACCGCAATTTAGACATCTTTAATTTATTTGTACAACATACGGAAACAGAACTTCGTTTTCGTGGTATTGATGAATTTGAAGCCGGTCTTGTTGATCGTATATACTACAACAACTCACCATCTCAAAACCCCATAGATGCTGCAGCTGATTGGGGTTACGCAATCAACACAGTATATGCTCAGGATGAAATACAATTAAACGACAGCTTGTCTGTTATAGCCGGAGCACGTTTTGATTGGTATACGACCTCAGATGCACCCACAGAAAATCCAGATTTCGTACAAGAATATGGTTTTTCCAATTCTCAAACACTCGATGGCAAAAGCCTTTTGCAGCCTCGCCTAGCATTTACATGGGATGCTGCTGACGACTTACAACTTCGAGGTGGAATTGGTAGGTACTCCGGTGGTAATCCAAATGTTTGGCTTTCAAACAACTATTCAGCAAATAACATTGATCAAGTAGGTGCACTCGCTCGTGCTGGTCGAAGTGGTCAACCAAACCCAATTGACTTGTTTGCTCAAACATACTCCGGTGGTGAAGATGGAGTGCCTAACTTTGCTGGTTATGCTATACCTGATGTAGTCTATGACTCTGTTGCCACAGGGGTAGGTAGTAATTTTGAACTTAATTATCTTGACCCTAACTTTAAAATTCCATCCGATTGGAAGTACTCTCTAGGAGCCACATGGACACCAGATTTTAATACAGGCGAAGACATATTTGGTGGTCCATGGTTATTCCAAGCAGATCTATTAATTTCGCAAAGTAAAGATACGGCAATAATTAAACGTGCCGACCTTATTCAGGACGGAACACGAATTGTTGATGGTGTTACATATCCTACATATGACAGCCCTAATATGGATGCCTTTACCCTTACTAATAGTGAAGTTGGTAATGAGGCCTTCGTAGCCTCACTAGGCATCTCAAAGGACTGGGATAGTGGATGGGCAGCAACCTTTGGTTATGCTTATTCAGATGCAAAAGATGTATCTCCAATGACAAGTTCTGTAGCATTTTCAAACTACAACAACAGAGCTTTCCTAGATCCACAAGAGGAGATATTGGCGCCTTCAAATTATAATATTAAGCATCGTTTTTCTGGTTCAGTATCTTACACAAAAGATTTCTGGAAAGATTATGATACTAGAATCTTTGCGTTCTTCCAATCCAGTTCAGGCCGTCCGTACAGCAGAACCCAAGCTGGAGTAGAAAACAGTATATATAGTTTCACTCCGTTTCTAGGTAACTCAAGCATACTTCAACAAGGCACAACGAGGAATCAATTCACCGGTCCAAGCTGGACAAAAGTTGACTTAAAGATTTCTCAAGAATTACCAGGTATGCGTGATGGCGACAGAGCGCAAGTATTTATGGTCATTGATAACCTAACTAATTTAGTTAATGATAAATGGGGTGTTCTTGAGCAACCTGGTTTCCCTCGTACATTGGTGGAGGGACAACCATTCTCAACTAGTTTCGATGCCTCAGCATATGAAATTAGATTTGGTGCTAATTATAACTTTTAGTTAAGTGTAGGTCTTAATTAGAAAATGGAGGGTTAGCCCTCCATTTTTTTTATTCAAAAATAATGTATATTTCGAAATACCCTTCAAAATTTTTCTTAACTTCTTCTGGCATTATATAACTTAGCCGTCTAAAGAAAAAGGTATGTCACACAATACCTTCGGGCACCTATTTCGGTTTACAACATGGGGCGAAAGTCACGGCCCAGCTATAGGTTGCGTTATCGACGGCTGCCCACCACTTATAAAACTATCAGAAACAGACATTCAAAAACATTTAGACAAAAGAAAACCAGGTACTTCACGTTTTGTAACTCAAAGAAGAGAGGCTGATATTGTTCAAATTTTATCGGGAGTATTTGAAGGAAAAACAACCGGTACTCCAATAAGTTTAATGATAAAAAATACAGACCAACGAAGTAAAGATTACTCAGAAATAAAATCAAGTTATCGTCCGGGTCACGCAGATATGACATATCATAATAAATATGGCATACGTGATTATAGAGGCGGTGGAAGGAGTTCTGCTCGTGAAACTGCTAATCGAGTTGCGGCTGGGGCAATTGCTAGAAAAGTATTAGGGGAAAAAATAAATATTAGAGGGGCAGTCGTACAGATTGGAGAATTAAAAGTAAATAGAGAAAAATTTAGTTGGGCTATCACAGATAGCAACCCATTCTGGTGTCCTGATCCAGATTCTATTGCAAAATGGGAAACTTATTTAGACACCACTAGAAAAGATGGAAATTCAATAGGGGCGATTATTGAAGTACATGCCTCTGGCGTTCCAGCAGGCTGGGGGGCTCCAATTTATGGAAAATTAGACTCTGATATTGCGATGGGTATGATGAGTATAAATGCAGTGAAAGGCGTTGAAATTGGTGCAGGTTTTAATTCAGCTGGACTAAGTGGAACACAAAATGCTGATGAATTAAGAATGAATAACGGAAAACCACATTTTCTAAGTAACAACTCCGGCGGAATATTAGGCGGTATTTCTAATGGGGATGATATTATCGTTCGCATAGCTATTAAACCAACATCGTCAATATTAAAAACCGTACAAAGTATTAATTCAGACGGTCAAGAAATTGATTTAAAAACAAAAGGAAGACATGATCCCTGCGTCGGCATTAGAGGTGTACCTGTAGCAGAAGCAATGTTAGCTTGTGTACTTGCAGACCATAAGCTCAGGCACAGAGGACAAATAGGTTAATTAAGGCCTATCTTTTGTTCGTAAAGGTTCTATTCCTTGTTTGCGAACTGTATTATCATATGGGTTTTCATCCGCTCTTACAAAAAACCTAATTGGAACTGACGGGAGATCAAAATCTTCTCTAAGGCCATTAATTAAATATCGTTTATAACTTTCAGGCAACTTGGTTGCTCGTGAGCACTTTAGAATAAACGTGGGGGGCCTTGTTTTAGTCTGACTTATATATTTCGGTTTGATACGCCTACCGTTAACAGCTGGGGGCGGATGGCGCTGTACTTTTTCACGTAACCAGTCATTTAAATCTGATGTTTTTACTTTGGCAGACCAATTAATCTGTACACGTTCAATAGCAGGTAATAAACGATCAACACTCTTACCCGTCAATCCTGAAAACATAATTATTTCTAACCCCCTCAACTGGGGCAATAACCTCTTAGTTTCATCACGTAGAAATTTTGAAGCTTCTGACTTGTTTTTTACTAAATCCCACTTTGACGCTCCTAAAACGAGAGCTCTACCTTCACGTTCGCATAATGCTGCTATTTGAAGGTCTTGCTTATCAAGTGGCTGAGTTGAGTCCATTAATAAAATGACAACTTGAGCAAATTTAATCGCTCTCAATGTGTCTTGCACAGAAAGTACTTCCAGTGTTTCATGAACCTTTGATTTTTTACGTAACCCAGCTGTATCATGAAATTGAACGCGGCGGCCTTGCCACATATAATCAATAGTTATAGAGTCACGAGTAATACCAGCCTCAGGTCCAACCAGAAGTCTATTTTCACCAATTAAAGTATTGATTAACGTAGATTTTCCTGCATTTGGTCGGCCCACAATAGCGATACGAACAGGTGCCTCTTCATAATCGATATTATCATCTCTAATATTAAGGTCAACGTCACGTAAAGCAAGTTCAACCGCATCATCCAACTCTCCAAAACCGATGTTATGCTCGGCAGCCACCTCTATGGGGTCCCCCATACCAAGAGAATAACCATCAGTGATACCAGCATCAGCAGCAGAACTTTCACATTTATTCGCTACTAAAAAAGTTGTCTTGTTGCTACGTCTGACATATTGTGCAAAGTTGCGATCAAGTGGAGTGACACCTTCGCGAGCATCATAAACAAATAAAACTATATCAGCATCGAGCACAGCCAACTCGGTTTGAGCGCGCATTTTAGCTTCAATTTTATGGCCTTTAGCATTCTCGAATCCAGCTGTGTCCATCAGCACCATACTATGACCACGAAGCTTTGACCTAACCTCACGAATATCTCTGGTTACACCGGGAGTATCATTAACAATTGCCAACTTTTTACCCGCTAAACGATTAAATATCGTTGATTTTCCAACATTAGGTCTACCTACAATTGCAATTTTTGCAGGACGAAGCTCTCCAGACGAGTCAAAATTGGATTTAACTTCCTCAAAATTTTCAGGGTCCATAGACATGATTACAAAACTAACGGAAAGCGATAAGTTTGGCAGAATTGGTCATTACGAATACAGTTTCATTCGCAATTACTGGAGCAATAAAAACATTCCCACCAATCTTAAACTCATCAAGTATAGTTCCATCATAAGGGTTTAATGTTATTGCTTTGCCTTTTGATGACATAACCAACAATCTTTCACCTACAAGTATTGGACCAGAGTAAGAAATACGTTTTTTCTTTTTCTTTATATTTTTGTGAGAACGGAGTTGAGTAATCCATATTACCGAACCATCAATTTTAGACATACATATAATACGACCATCCGTCATAGCAAGGTAAACAAAATCTCCAGCTAGTAATGGAAAGTTTAACGAGCCAGCTGGCTGAGTCCATATTCTCTGCCCAGTTCTTAAATCAAAGGCACTAGTAACCCCTGACTGGGCTGATGCAATAACATATCCATCATCTACAACTGGTCCCGAAGCAATATCGTTAAGTGAAGCAAGGGGCGTTAATTGCCCTGCTGAAGATAAAGCATCCTGCCAAAGAACACTACCATTTTGCACTCTTAATGCGATTAACTCACCAGAAGCAAAGCCAGAAATAACTGTATCTCCAACGACAGCAGGGCTTGGAGCAGTCAGCATCCTAGCGCTTTCAACTATTCCTTGATATGTCCAGATGACTTCTCCGGTTTCAGCGTTGAACGCAAATAATTCGTTATCATCCGAGACAGCAAACACACGCCCGCCAGCAGCAGTGGGGGCAGAGTGCATTGGAGTTCTTGTAATGGTACGCCATACCTCTTCCCCAGTCTTGGAGTCTAGGCCACTCACCACACCCAATCCTGATGTAACAAATAACTTTCCATTTTCGACAGCTATCCCACCACCTACAGACTCTTTATCTGTTCCTGATCCGTCAAGGATTGAAAGAGGATCTCGAACACGTTCTACAATGCCAACTCTTCCTATGCGTGTTCTTTGACGTTCCCTTAAGGCTACCTTATAACTCCATAACTTAGTTCCTGAAATAACATCCATGGCAGTAATTAAGTTATTTCCATCCATAGTATATATTAAGCCATCATCTGTAACAGGGGGAGCGACAACTCTTCCTTTTCGGTTAGAGCCCTTACCTGTGCTTTTAGACCAAATTTTTCTGAAGCTCCCTTTTGCATCAGTATGTTGTAAAGCATGTGCTGCGTTACCACCCACTTGGGGCCAATTAACATTTGCGTAGGCAGGAGGCAAAACAATTTGTTCTGGCTTAATAGTTTCTGACTCTTTCAAAGTCTCATTTAATTCCAAAATAGAAATTCGGTCAGTTTCACCTGCAACTTTACCTTGAGCTTCCTTGGATTTTTCATCGGATCTATCAAACGGGTTAATTGAGCCTACGGCGTCACCTATTCCACTTATAGTGGAACAACCACTCAACAGTAGGGCTGAAATTATACAGAAAAGATATTTCATCAATTTAATTTCCATCAGGTTTCTCAGTTGTTATAGAGCCAGAATTATTCTCAGTTTCAGCTCCATCACTGTTAATTACGTTTGCCTTCATTAGACTAAGGCTTTGCTTGGCTCTATCCCTAATATTTGGCGGAACACCCGGAATAAATTCTAGATAACTAAATTGCTCTCGGGCCACGTTTTTATCACCAGAAGCAAATGCCGATAATCCTAGTAGCTCTCGAGCTAAAAACTCATAGGGTGCATCCTTTTGCGCCAGAGGCCCTAATCGATTTATAACATCTGAATATTGCCCTTCACTTGCAAGTATATAAGCCGCTTTGATTTCTGCTAATTGCGAATGCCTAGGTAAACTAAATTTAGTGGATGCACTATCGAACAGACGGACAGCTTCAATATTATTTCCAGACTCAAGCTGAAGAGCTGCAGCGCGCATAAGGGCAAGACCTGAATAACCGGAAGGGGCTTCTTCAGACAGAGATAAAAAATCTGAAATTGCGGTTAAAGTTTCCCCTGCAGCAGCTTTATCCGATGCAGAAACATAACTTGCCGACGTTGCTCTTGCTGCTTTGTCCTCTGAATATTTACGAAATTCGATAATGCCTGCTATAATGACAACGATAATGATGATCGATAATAAAATAGGCCCATAGCGCCTGAGAAGTCGATTGTACTCATCCTTGCGTAGTTCTTCTTCAACTTCATTGATAAAATCAACCACTAAAAAACCTTTTGAAAATTGCAAAATGAATTTCTGCTAAAAAACAACATATCTCTCAAGTGATACTTTCGCAACAGCTAACGTGATAACAGTATATTATTTTTAAAAAAAGTCTTATTTATGTTTAAATTTATAAGTATTTTCTTCGGCTGGAAAAGTTCTATTACCTACCTGCTCTGCATAGTCTTTGACAGCACCTTCCACCAAGCCCTTCATATCTGCAAATTTTTTCACAAACTTAGGTACGCGGTCAAATTGCCCTAGCATATCAGGTGTAACTAGAATCTGACCATCGCATTTTTCAGAAGCACCAATACCAATAGTAGGAATTTTAACTGACTTTGTAACCTTTTCTGCTATCTCAGCTGACGTACCCTCCACAACTACTGCGAAAGACCCTGCATTAGCTGCAGCTATTGCATTGGCAATGATTTCATCTTCTACTACTTTTCTTCTTCCACGAGCGCGGAAGCCTCCTAGTACATTCATACTTTGAGGTCGAAGTCCTACATGACTCATAACAGGAATTCCCCTCTCGACGAGATAACTAATTGTTTCAGCTGCATATGACCCGCTCTCAATTTTAACAGCATTGCATCCTGTTTCCATCATAACCCTAGAGGCACTACGAAATGCTGTTTCAACACTGTCCTCATAAGAACCAAAGGGTAAGTCCACTACAACGAGAGCCTTTTGTGATCCACGCATTACGGCTTGACCATGCAAAATCATCATATCAAGAGTTACACCAACAGTGGTTGTAAATCCGTGTACTACCATACCTACGCTATCACCAACTAACAGTATATCGCAGAATTCATCTAAAATATTTGCTGTTGGAGCATCATAAGCCGTCAAACAAACAATTGGTTTGCCGTTTTTCCTCTCTGTAATTTGAGGCGCAGTTATTCTTTTAACACTTGTCTGAGCTGACATTAGAACTCCTATAGCTAGAGCTTCATATGAAGTATGAATTACAAATCAGCAAGCTGTTCCCTAGGAAAATCAAAAACTAACTTGTTTGGACTTTTTAAAAATTCAATAGAGTTTTTTGCCAACGGCATTATAGATTTTAGATGATAATTGCAGAGAGATATCATATTTTCTGTATTTTCATCCCCAGCAATCGCGCCATTTACAACTGCTTTCATGATAAAAGCACCAGATATCACGCTTGCAACAATGTTTAAATAAGGCGTAGCAGCAGATAATGCGTCAATTTCATCTGCTTGGAGCATAATATCAGTAGCAAGCTCTAATGTTTGAATGCCCTCCTTTAGTGATAATGAACATTCTGTTAAATCAAGTGAAGACGTATTTGCTAGATTATAGATTTTTTTTAAGTCTACCATTAAAGCATTCATACCTGAACCGCCATCCCGCCTTAATTTCCTTCCCACTAAATCTATAGCTTGGATTCCGTTAGTTCCCTCATATATCGGAGCAATTCTACTATCTCTATAATGTTGCGCGGCACCCGTCTCTTCAACAAAACCCATTCCTCCGTGAACTTGAACGCCCAAAGAGCTAACTTCAACACCAATATCAGATCCATATGCCTTAGCTATAGGCGTGAGCAAAGCTTCACGGATATGAGCTTCTTTTCTGATGTTTTCATCACTTGAATGACTTGCTATGTCCCCAGCAGCAGCAGCAGCAAGACATATCGCCCTAGCACTTAATAACTTGACCTTCATATCTATTAAACTTCTTCGTACATCGGGGTGTCCATTAATTGACTCAATACCAGTGATAGTTCGTCCCTGCACTCTATCGTTTGAATATTGTAATGCAGCTTGGTATGCTCTCTCACCAATCGCAACACCTTGAACTCCTACAAATAAGCGAGCCTCATTCATCATAGTAAACATACAGGAAAGGCCTTGGTTTTCCTCCCCAACAAGCCAACCCTTAGCAGCACTAAACTCCATCACACATGTAGGGGATCCGTGAATGCCTAATTTATGCTCAAGCCCAATAGCAGAAAAGCTATTTCTAGAACCTAATTCTCCATTATCATTCACCATAAACTTAGGGCACAAAAATAAAGATATACCTTTCGATCCCTCTGGAGCATCAGGTAAACGAGCTAATACTAAATGAATTATATTATCAGCTACATCATGATCACCCCATGTGATGTAAATTTTTTGACCCGTTATCGAGTACGTTCCATCTCCATTATCCACAGCCTTTGTTCTAACGGGGCCTAAATCAGATCCAGCTTGAGGTTCAGTTAGGCACATAGCTCCTGTCCATTCACCACAAATCATTTTTGGCAAATATATATCTCTGATAGGTTTATCAGCATGAGCCAATATGGCCTTTGCTGCACTAGAAGTTAACATAGGACATAATCCAAGAGCCATGTTTGCAGCATAAAACATTTCATCCGTGCCAACTTTAACAACTTGAGGCAAGCCCATTCCGCCAACTTCAGAGGGAGTTGCTATTGAAAGCCATTCAGCATCAACAAAATCTTTGTACGCCTGTTTGAAACCAGGAGTAGTTATTACCTGCCCATCTATTAACTTTGCTGGGTTTTGATCGCCAGCCCAATTCAAAGGCGCCCATTTATTCTGTGAAAACTTTGATGCCGCCAAAAGAACGTCACCTATCAGCTCCATATTAATCCCTTCGAATGTAGGCGTACTTAATATACTATCAAGATCAATACTATGCTCGATCAGGTATTGTATTAACTTAATTGGTGGAGTGAATGACATTTTTTCCTCTTATTAAACCTCTATATGACACATAAAGAATTTAAAAATATAGTACCATTTTGCCGCGTTATATTTTAATACTTATTATTTTTAATAGTTTGAGCCTTTCAATAATATAATCACAATGATAGTAAATATATCAAATTAAGGAAGTCCATGCGTATAGCGATAATATTTTTTTGTATATTTATACTAATATCTTGTAACAATACAGACAAGAAAACAAATATAAATGAAAAACAGCCTACATTATCTGCAGAAAAATCTGTAAATAAAATATCATTATCACCATTTGAGCGCGGAAGAATAATCTATAAGCGCTGCAGAGCCTGTCACTCATTAGATATAGAAGGAAAGAATAAGGTTGGACCAAACCTTTGGAATATTTACGGGACAACCGCAGGAAATAAACCTAACTTTAATTACTCTAAAGCTATGGGCAACTCAAACGTAATTTGGGACGATGAAACCTTAAACGCCTATATACAGAAACCTAATGAATTTATGGAAGGTACCAGAATGAGCTTTGTAGGAATCAGAAAACAAGAAGATAGAACTGCTTTACTCATTTACCTAAAAGCAATGACAACACCAGGTATCAAATAAAACATAAATTTTTTAAAATTTGGAGTAATAGTGATCAAAGAAAAAAAATTCGAAAAATTAGCTTTTGTTAGTACTGCTAGAAAAGAAGCAAAGTCTGCTCGTGATTCATTAATAGAAAAGTACGGCAATCATGATGCAGCTAACGCTGATGCTATAGTAGCTCTTGGTGGAGATGGGTTTATGCTGCGTACTCTCAGAAGATATATGACATTGATTCGAAGAGGACTACCCGTTTATGGAATGAACAAAGGAACTATTGGTTTCTTGATGAATGAATTCAATGAAGATGACTTAATTTCTCGATTATCTGCAGCAGAACCCACCACAGTTAAGCCGTTAAAAATGATAGCCAAAGGAGCAGGAGGAACATTTGAGGAGTTAGCCTTTAATGAAGTTTCACTCTATCGGCAAACTCAACAAGCTGCCCACATAAGAATAAAAGTTGATAAAAAAATACGCTTAGAATGCTTGATTGCGGACGGGGTTTTACTTGCAACTCCTACTGGATCAACTGCTTATAACCTTTCTGCTCATGGACCAGTAGTGCCTCAAGCAGCCCATATTTTGGCGCTAACACCCATTAGCGCATTTAGACCCAGAAGATGGCGGGGCGCTCTTTTAAATGCTGATAGAAATGTGGAATTTGAAGTTTTAGATGCTGAAAAAAGACCCGTAGCTGCTTCAGCAGATAATATGGAAATTCGCAATATAACTCATGTTGAAATCTCACAAGATAAAGAAACATCTTTAACTTTATTGTTCGATAAAGAGCAGGGTTTAAGTGAAAAAATATTGAGGGAACAATTTTCAGTATAGCTTATTGATCTATACCATTGTTCAAATAAGTTAACTGCATAAATTAGAATGGTACCGCTTCTCAGGCTCGAACTGAGGACCTCTGGTTCCACAAACCAGCGCTCTAACCAACTGAGCTAAAGCGGCACAATGGTCGTAAGGCCATCTAGACCAAGCTGAGCAAGTCTTCAAGTATCTAATAGCATTTAAACTATAAATAATTTTGAATTAAAAATTAAAATTATATTGTAATACCAAATGATTTATTGGTTTTTTATATGAGTTTGACTATATCTAAAGTATGGTAATCAAACTTATACATACAGGTATAGTAAATTTAATTGCTGTTACTTATATATTTAGTTCTCCAACATCATACTCCCAAGACCTGACAAAGTACGAAACAAGCCAAAATGCTATTAATTTTCTTGGTGAAGACTTTATGAAAAGCTCTAATCATCAAGTTAATCCCAAAGCTACTAAAATTGGATATATGCTTGAATATGAAATTATAAATAATAATAAATCAAAAAAGATTTTAGGTACAAAGCAAGCTAAAATCCATATTCAGGAAATACAAGCAACCGAAGTATTACGGAACCGCTCTACAGGGTTAGCTATCCTAGATTCAGCAAAAAATCGTACAACAAACTTAATAGAAACTCCCGTACGCGTCGTTAAAAATATTAGCAAACTTGGAAGCAAAGTGAAAAACTTTGAAGACCTTGTAATGTTCATTCCAAAACATAGTTCAAATACCATTTTTCAACTAGCTAAAGGTTTTGAGGAATTTGGGGTTACAATTATTAGAATTAGTAAAGGTGCAGCCAGTACAAAATGCTCAGGGTATACTTGCGTAAAAAAGGCAGGAACCGATATATGGTCAGGCTTTAACTCTCTGGCAGGTAAACATAATGCTTCACGAAGACTGCATTCTGAATTTAATACAGACCCAGAAACAAATAATAAAGTATATAGAAAGCAAATAGACCGTCTCGCTTATGCTAATGCATACACAGGAACAACCATTAAACTTGGTGCCGGACAGGCAGGCATAGATTACTTAAGTGATGCTTTTATGGGTGTTGGTTATTATAATAATGCTGAATTTATAGTCAGCTATGAGGATGCTCACAGGCAAAGAAACAATGAAAAAGAAATTTTAAAGGGATGGGGGGCTGATACGAACCTAGTGAACTTTTTTTATAAAAATAAAACTTACACAAAAAAATATCGAAGGAGGCTTTTTAAATCGCTTGATACAATAACTGACAAGAAATTCGCATTGAAATTATTTAGCGCAGCAGCCAAAGAAAATAACCGCACAATTGCTATGAGTAAATTAAGAACTATCGAACATATAGCTTATCTAACATCTAATAGAGATATCGTTAAATATGAAGGAAGCTCAGAGCTTCCGTTTATAGTTGAAAAAAATGGTTCAAGCACGTTAGTTATTTATGCTGACCACATTCATTGGACTAAAAAGTTTAGTTCACAAATAACTGCCTTCGCAAATATTCAACAGCTTACAAATATAGATATATTGGGATATTCAAGTTTAGGTTTTAAAAAAGAAGCTAAAATACGCGATATCATTGTGAATGAGCTTAATCAATAATTACAAAATTTCATTTTTGAAAAGAATAAAAGTCACTACCGAGTTGCATAATATTTGTAAGTTCATCAAGTGCGGAGAAGCTTTCATACATTAAATTAATATCGCGCAAGTCATTTGGGCTTATCTCTTTTCGATAGTGTTTAATTATCCATAATTTTAAATCACTATATAGGTTTTCAGTTAATATATTTTTATTATTTATCAATTTTTTTTCTTCTGATTCCAATGGAACAGCTAACCTCAAACAGGCAGGCCCTCCTCCATTTTGCATAGATTGTCGTACATCTACATAATAAACATCTTTTATAGTATTATTTCTGGCTACTAAATTTTCACAAAAACTTTCGACCTTTGCATTTTTCTTAACTTCAAGCGGAGCTATAAGGGTTAAATATTCTTGATCAGGAAGCTTTACCAGCATAGAGTTAAATAAGTATGTTTCAATAGCATCCCGTAGAGGTATTACAGACTCCTTTACCTCAATAAAAATAGGCTCAAAAATTCCATAAGCAGCCTTTCTGATGTCGGATTGAAGCTTACCAATATCTTCAAATGCTAATTCATGATAAAATAAAGTATTCATTGCTCCAACACAGACCACATCATTGTGAAATGCACCTGCATTAATAGCTATTTTTGATTGCTTTGCATAAACTGTGCGTGATGTGTCTAATCTATGGTTACGCATGATTGTCTGACTAGCTTGATGTGTTTGCCTTGCTGGGTAAGCTAAATTAGATTTTGTATATCCATCGCGTCCATAAACAAATAATTCTATCCCTTTTTTAGACTTTTCTCCACATAACCTTACATGATTTGCTGCACCTTCATCTGCAAGAAAAGGATGGCTAAAAAGAGCTTTATGAACATTGGCAAAAGGAAAAGCTTTCTTTAAAGATTTATAAGTTTGATTACTTTCAATTGACCTGTGAAACATTTCTGACATATTTGCTACTGTGAAATGAAGTTGCTTATCGGCACAATCAAATGAAGGACTTACTGTAGCAGAGTTAGCTGCCCACATAGGACTTGCTGAAAAACAGTTAATCATTAAATTCGGTGATTGCTTCCAAGCAGAATCGAAAATTTCTTTGTCATTTCCATAAAATCCCAAACTACGTACTAGTGGTAAATATGGCCTTTGGTGTGGAGGTAAAACTCCCTGAAACAAGCCAAGGTCTACCATTTTTTTCATTTTTTCTAATCCCTGCAATGCAGCGGCTTGGGGGTTCGAAGTAAGTCCCGTATTAGAAAATGAAGCTAAATTTCCAAATGATAGTCCTGCATAATTATGCGTTGATCCAATAAGACCATCAAAGTTTGCAACAGTAACCATTTCACCTCAAACCTTTAAATTCTAATATTGATGGTTTATTGGATATCTGGCTAGCCATTGGCCAAGCACAAAAGTCCGCAGAATAATAAGCCCCTGGGTTATGATTACCAGAAAAACCTGGGCCTCCAAAAGGTAAAAAACTAGCTGCTCCAGTTGTCGGTCTATTAAAGTTAACAATTCCTGCTCTCACGTTATTGCGAAAGGTCTCCCATAAATCTTTATTATTAGAAATAAGCCCTGCTGCTAATCCAAAATTCGTATTATTTGCTTCATATATTGCTCTACCCCAATCAGGAACACGAACAACCTGTAAAACTGGACCAAATATCTCTTTATCTATTTTTTTAGTATCAGTCACATCAATAAAAGCGGGGGTAACAAAAGCACTACCTAGTTCAGAAATGCTAGAGGCTCTTATAACTTTCCCATTAAGGGAATTAGCATCTTCAACTATTTTACTGGCAGCATCTTGATTTATTACTGGACCCATGGAAGCTTCTATATTCCATTTATTTATAGTAATTCGATCCATTGCATCCATGGTTGATTCTACAATAAGTTGACCCTTATCATTGTCAGGCACTATTAACCTTCTAGCACAAGTACAACGTTGGCCAGAAGTTATGAAAGCTGATTGTATAATTATGCTAGCAGCCTCTTTAGCATTATCTACATCCCAGGCAATAATAGGATTATTACCACCCATCTCTAATGCCAGAATCACCTCTGGTTTTCCGCCGAATTTCTTATGAATCATTCTTCCAGATTCTGCTGAACCTGTAAATAAAACACCTGACAAATCTGGCTGATCTAACATTAGTTTACCTACGGCTCCAGAACCCTGAACCATATTTATAACACCTTTTGGAAAACCTGCCTTTTCATATAATTTAATGAGCGCCTCACCAACTGCAGGTGTTTGATCACTGGGTTTAAAAACTATTGTATTTCCAGCAATTAATGCGGGTAATATTTGTCCATTAGGTAAGTGAGCGGGGAAATTATATGGACCAAGAACAGCAAATACACCGTGAGATTTATGTCGCAAAGCAGCACTCCCAAATGGTGTATTTCTGTTAACTTTCCCAGTTCTATCAAGGTAAGAAGTTAAGGATACGTCGACTTTGTTGGGCAGAGCAGATGCTTCACCTTTTGAATCCCAAAGTTGTTTGCCTGTTTCCTTTGAAATTAATTCAGAAATTTCATGGTTAGCCTCAAGTGCAAGGTTTTTAAATTTTAAAATAATCTCCTTACGCGAGACAAATGACATATTACTCCAGACTTTGTGTGCTGACTTAGCTGCATCGAATGCTGCATTAATTTCTGTGCTTGAAGCTGAATTTCCTTCCCATAATTCTGTGCCGTCAGATGGGTTTATTGATTTAAAAAGGTTGCCAGTGCCCTCAAACCATTGACCATTTATAAATAAAGATTTTTTCATTTCTTAATCCATAATCGAGCAGTGCCAGTATTTTTAATTTTAAGGCATTCCATTTTGTCAGCGTTAATACAATAATTACTACCAACTCTCATTACATCAATTAAAGCACATCGAAATTCTGTTAAAGAGTTATTACTAATTAAAGCTTGTATATTATAATTTTTATCAGACGATTCAGTTCGTAACTTTACCAAAAAGCTTTCATTTAGAGTTCGCATATCTTTCTTTAAAACAGCCATAGTTGGCCCTGCATCAAAAATATCTACCGTATTATCATATCTAAAACCCTCAGACTCGAGATAGCGTTTTGCTCCAATACCTTTTGGATGAGTTTTACCAATAACATTTTGAGCACTTTCAGGAAGCAGTGCAACGTAGATGGGATGTTTTGGCATTAATTCGACAATAAACCGACTATCCTTACCTGCAGAAAACTCATCAGCACTCTGAAAGTCCATACGGAAAAACTTTTTTCCAATTGCATCCCAAAATGGGGACTCGCCATTTTCAGATACTTGGCCACGTAGTTCTGAAATAATTTTACTTCCGAAGCGCGCCTCATCTGCGGCAATAAGCATGAATCTTGCCTTAGAAATGAGCATACCCGCTCCTTTTCCTCGATACTCACTCTTAATAAATAATGAAGCGACTTCCGAAGAACCTGCATACTCATTAACGAGAACAAGAACTGCCATATCGAAACGCGAACCAGTAACAGATGATTTCTGGGCTAACTGTAAAATTCTAAAATTGAAAAAAGGGTCTATTACGCCTATGTTAGTTTTAATTGAACTTATTCCAATAACTTCGTTCGTAGTGGTATCTTCAGCAACTAAAATATATAGATGGTTGGGCAATCTATTTTTTATATCAGAAAAACTTTTTATTGAATGCTGTATTCGCGCTTTATGCACTTCTTTATTTACAGCTAAGGATGTAAATCCTGGCCCCGCTAGTCTGGATAAGTCACAAATATCGTCAAGGTCACTTGCACATACAGGACGTACAATTAACATTTTTTAACTAGTTTTTTAGCTTTTATAGCATCAAATTCTCCGCTAGCAATTTTGAGAAGAATAAGACATGATAATCTAGCTCTTTCTGTCAAAGAATTGATTTTCATATACTCTCTATCAGAATGAATTTCACCGCCAATTACTCCAAGTGTGTCAACATTTGGGCAGCCAGATGCCCACAAATTATTACCCTCACAAACTCCACCACTCGGTGACCAATTAATTTCTTGCCCTAATAGATTTCCAGCCTTTTTTACCCATGCAAAAACACTTGCGTTAGCTGGTGACATAGGTTTAGGTGGCCTAGTAAAACCACCATGAAGGTGAGCAAAAATTCCTTTTTTATCATTTATATGTGCAACTAAAATATTAATTTTATTGCTTACCCACTGCATATCTTCTTCCTCCTGCATTCTTATATTAAAATGACCTATAGAAAGATCTGGAACGATATTTGAGGGTCCCCCTCCCTCAATTTTAGCTATATTTATTGTTAAACCCTCGCGTTTTCCATTTAATTTTTCTAATCCATTTATAAACTCAGCCATTGCAACAATTGCATTCCTCCCTAAATGATGCTCCCTACCGGCATGAGCGGCACGTCCTTTTATAATCACAGTGAAATTACCACTCCCTTTTCTTGCACCAGCCAATGATCCATCTGGAAGTGATGGCTCATAAGTCAGTCCTGCATGGGATGCTCTTCCTAAGTCTTCTAGTATGGATGCTGAACCTAATGAACCAATTTCCTCATCAGGGCTAAGAAGAATATTATAGCCAATATTTTTTGAAATTGGCATGGTTTCAAAAAATTGTAAGGCAGTTTTCATCACAACAATACCACCTTTCATATCTGCAACGCCTGGCCCCTTTAAAATACCATCGCCTATAGTTTCATAGTTTTGAAAATGACTATCTACAGGAAAGACAGTATCGTAATGTCCAGTTAATACTAATTGAATCGGAGCTTTTGGACGTACTGATATTTTTAAGGCAGATTCGTAATTTACAGTTTCTATATTTCCTTTTTGATCTATTTGCTGTCCCTCTTCCAAAGTGAGTTCACTTATTTCCCCAGGAAGTGATGAAAAACTATCGGACAAACGCTCCCTCATGTCTTTTAAGCCAGAGTGATTATAACTTCCTGAATTTATACTCGACCAGTCTTTGACAATGCTTAACATTTCATGTTTGGTAGCACTAATTGCGTCTACAACACTATGCTCCGCCTTCGTTAAGCTGATATATGTCAAATTAGCACCTTGTCTTTTTTATATGTATAAATAAGTAAAAAGAAAATAAATTCTAAATCTAAAGGTTTATGGCAAAAAAAAACCCGACTTCAAAGCCGGGTCTTTATTTATTTCTTAAACCGCTTAGTTATTCACCCCTAATGCGCTTAATGAAACCAGAACCTCGGTACGACGGTTCATTTTTTCTTTAACCCCATTGGCGGTTTCAACAGCTAATTCCGTTTCACCTCTACCATCAGACGTAATACTGTCTTCAGATATACCTCTAGAAATTAATTCAGCTTTAGTGTTAGATGCACGGTGCTTAGATAACTTTAAGTTATATGCAGTGGGCCCAGAGGTATCTGTATGCCCAACAACACTAACCTTACCGATATTACAGTATTGCCCAATATCCGCTATTTTTGTGATAGCGTTAACTGTATCTTGTGATTCATGCTCGTCAAAATCATAATAAATGACTTCTTGATGACTATTTATGGAGCATAACTCGGACATATTGTTTTTTGCCTCTGAAAAAACTTGTGCAGGGCAATTAGCTTCATCATAGACAACTGAGTCATCCCAACAAGTATATGTTGGTCGAACGGGACAAGTAGATGTTTCTGGAATTATTGAGCCGTCCCAACATGTCTGCTTGGGAATTGGCTTAGCCGGGCACTCACCAGCATTGAACGTCATTGATCCATCCCAACACTGATAGTCAGGCACTGGAGCCGGTGGTGGTGGTGGTGCTTCAGGCTCATGTTTATGACCAAATAGGTACCTAAAGCCAGTCATTACTGAATGTGCACCTACATTTGATGCCTCTACAGCTAATGAAGTAATTGTATTATTGGTGTTAGCAACCCTTACGCCATTAAAATCCATACCATGTGAATCTAGATAGCGATATTGTGTGTCCCATTTGATATTTTCTGTAATTTCGTAACCCAGACCAGCTAAAAGCTGATAACCAAATGCAGTGTCGGTAGCATCAAGACTACAAGACTGACCACCCGCTATTGTAGAACGACTTCCATCGCAAACTGCGTTAACTGTGGGGGATGCAGCGTTACCATAATCATTTGCAGTAAACTTAGCATTAGCCTGAACGAGTCCAATACCTGCACCCAAATATGGCTCAAAACGGCTGTTAGTATCGAAGTTATGAATAGCATTAATCATCATAGATTTGCTTCTAAAACCAGAAGTTGTATCTTGAACGCCGCTAATTGAACCAAGATCTGTATTTAACAGTGACCCGTCAAGCTCTAATCGCCAGCTATTACCTAAATTATAACCAAGACCAAGTGATATAGCGACATCGCCTTTACTGTTCAAACCACTAGCATCGCCCGCAGTAGTATCAAGACCACCAGATAATTCAATATCAGTATGAACGCCATACCCAGCATTACCTCTGAGATACCAACCAGACTCATCATGAGCGGTTGCAAGTGATGGAATAGCCATCAAAGCAGTTGTTGCTGCTGCTATAAGAAGCCGTGACTTCATTTTATTTCCTCCGTAATGGCATAAACCATTTTCAAGTTGTGCGAATTATACGCGTAATTAAGGGTTATTTTCAATTATACCCACTTTAGTTAATTTTTCATTACAATAACTTTTATGTAATAGCTACCCTTGGATAGAACTAAATGACATTTTTTAAAAAGCTTTTTCATTACTAGTTGCTAAAATACATCACAATTAATGTGTTCAAATTTCTACGAAAATTTAATAAAAATGAAATGGTACGCCCGCACAGACTTGAACTGTGGACATCCTCATTAAAAGTGAGGCGCTCTACCAACTGAGCTACGGGCGCACAATACATGCTTTGTTTATAATAATTTCGGTATCTAGGGGCGTCCCTCACCATCGTCAAGCCCAAAATGCGTGGCAAAATGGAATTATTTAAAGGCTTTTAGGTTTGAGTGTAATTTAAACGAAAATTAGTTATGAAAGAATCAAACTCACCACTACTTATGGCTACTCGCATTCTTGACATTAAATTTTGATAATAAGCGATATTATGCCAACTTAAGATCATTGAGCCTAACAATTCACCCGAACGCACAAGGTGGTGAATATAAGCTTTTGTGTAGTTATTGCTTGCGGAACAATCAATTTTTTCATCTAGGGGCGTTTGGTCCTCACAATATTCAGCTTTTTTAATATTATATGGGCCACTATCAGTCCACACTTGCCCATGCCGGCCCGATCGGGTTGGAATAACACAATCAAACATGTCTACCCCTCGAGCGACAGCTTCCACGAGGTCTATCGGTTTGCCAACCCCCATGAGGTATCTAGGGCGGTCCGAAGGTAGGTTTGGAATAGTAAAGTCAAGTGTTCTACACATATTTTCGTGCCCTTCACCCACAGCCAAACCTCCAATTGCGAAGCCACCATATCCCCCATTGAGAGTTTCTTTAACACATGCCTCTGCACTAACTCGACGTAAGTCCTCAAAATTTGAACCCTGTATTATTGCAAATAAATTTTGGCTTTGCCGCTTGCCAAATTTCTCTAAGGATCTTCTACCCCACCTTAAAGACAGTTCCATCGATTTCTTTGCTAACTCATGGGATATTGGATAATCTGTACACTCATCAAGCTGCATGCATATATCAGCACCTAGCAAATCAGCTTGTATTTCAATGGATCTTTCTGGTGAGAGCAAATGCTTAGAACCATCTAAGTGACTTTGAAATTCAACACCTTTTTCTGTCATTTTTCTAAGTTTAGAAAGTGACCAAACTTGAAATCCACCAGAGTCAGTCAAAATAGGTCCGTTCCAGCAAGAAAACTTATGCAATCCACCTAATTTTTTTACTCTCTCAGCCCCAGGTCTGAGCATTAAGTGATAGGTATTTCCCAATATTATATCCGAGCCAGCAGCAGCTACCTGGTCCATATATAGACCCTTAACTGTCCCAGCCGTCCCCACAGGCATAAAGGCAGGGGTCATAATTTTTCCACGAGGTGTTTTTAGAACTCCCGATCTTGCCTCACCGTCTTTTGATAAAATATCGAATGGGAATTTGGTCATTTTAGCGTCCCTGATTTCCATAAAAGGCTTGTATCACCATAACTATAAAATCGGTATTTATTTTCTATTGCATGCAAATAGGCAAATCTCATATTTTTTAATCCAGACAGAGCACTTACAAGCATAAATAAAGTAGATCTGGGTAAATGAAAATTTGTCATAAGTCCGTCTATTATCTCGAATTTAAAACCAGGAGTTATAAAAATATTTGTTTTATCGGCAAGCTTTGTTATATTACCTTTTCTTGCCGAAGACTCCAGGGCTCGTAAAGTAGTGGTACCAACTGCTATTATCCGTCGGCCCTCGGATTTAGCAGAATTTATACGTTTTGCTGTATCAGGAGGTATCTCATACGACTCAGTGTGCATATGATGGTCTTTAGTATCTGAAGTTTTTACAGGTAAAAATGTTCCAGCACTTACATGCAAAGTTAGTCGTTCAATTTGAATTCCTTTTAAATTTAATTCCTTGAATAATGTATCAGTAAAATGAAGCCCTGCGGTTGGAGCAGCAACTGAACCAGAATTTTCGGAAGCATAAATAGTTTGATAGTCATCTACATCACTTTCGTCCGCAGGTCGTTTACGTGAAATATATGGAGGTATAGGAGGTTTTCCAAACTTATCTATTGCTTTTTTCAGCGTAATGCCACTCAGATTAAATCTAAGCCCTACATCGCCATTTTGTAATTTATCATAAACCACGGCATAAAAATCATCAGAAAAGTATACGATATCATCAATTTTCAGCCTTTTAGCTGGACGAATGAATGCACGCCATTCATTCTTAGACACTGGTGCATGAAGATTAATATTAAGGTTAACATCCCCCCCTCCACCATACTCACGTGCTTTTCTAGTTCCATTAAGGGCAGCATGAAGAACTCTCGTTTCATTTATTACTAGCACATCACCTCTTACCAGCAAGTTTGGTAAGTCTTTGACACAGTAATCAAGCAGTTCACCCTTGCTAGAAACTTGTAATAGTTTTGCACTATCTTTTGGTGAAACTGGCCTAAGAGCTATGCATTCCTCAGGTAAATCAAAATCAAAATCACTAACTTTCATACAATTGATTTTTTCTTTGATTAATAAACTACAAATAAAGTTAAGTAATTAAAGGACGGTCGCCTTTGTTATTTTTCCTGGATATCTAGGTGGCTCGCCTTTTGGAAGGGCATGAATAAGGTCCATTCCACTTTCAACTTCTCCCCAGACGGTATATTGCCCGTCCAAGAAAGTTGCATCATCTAAGCAGATAAAAAATTGACTGGACGCCGAATTTGGGTTTTGCGATCTAGCCATAGAGCAAACACCTTCAATATGAGGGTGTTTCGAAAATTCAGCCGGTATATTATCCTTAGCCCCGCCCATACCTGTTCCGTTAGGGCAACCACCTTGTGCCATAAAACCATCGATAACTCTATGAAATGTGAGACCGTCATAAAAACCTTCTCTAGCAAGTCTTGTGATTTGTTCGACATGCTTTGGAGCTAAATCAGGTCGTAATAAAATAGTTACTTCTCCACCTTTTCCATCATTGGCATCGATATTTAATATAAGTTTTTCAGTCATTGTTTTTCCTGTTTTATACGGGTTGGAATTCGAATATCACAAACGTCGGGGGTTGATCCTTCAGTTTCTTTGAGATTACTTAAATAATTTTCAAAAAATATGCTATTTGTTTTTAAAATTTGAAAGTTTACTCTTTCACTATCAGGAACATCCGAAGCTAGACGAACCTTCTTCATGATATCAGGAATAAAACTAGCGTTATCACTTTTTGAGCCCACCTTGATTTTTGTCAAATACTCATGACCAATTAATGTATTACCCCAAATTGAATATTTTGCATTTAAATGGTCTGCAATATCACGCATCAAAAAAAACTGGCTGTTGGCGGTATTTGGCTCTGTGCTACGAGCCATAGATGTTACGCCCTTACAGTGTAAACCATAAGCCGATACCATGCCGTCTCTAGTAAACATGGCCTGAACAATAGGCTGAGTAGCTACTGGTAAAGCTTTATAAAATCCGACTGGTATTTTTTTTGATCCTAATTGCTTTGAACCCGTTAATGAAACGGGCATTAAATCTGATCTTCTAAAAGTAAATTCACCTACTAAGTCAGGCAAATCTGAACCACCCGTACCATCGCCCCTTGGGTCGCCGGTTTGATTCATGAACCCTTCAACAACTCTGTGAAAGGCAATGTAATCATAAAAGTTCTGACGAGTTAGCTCCTTGATGCGCGCTACATGGTTAGGTGCTATATCTGGGTACAGCTCTATTATGATTCTACCATACTCAAGATCTACATATAATATGTTCTCCGGGTTTGGGGTTCGCCATGCTTCGTCAGGAATGTCTTGATTATTGAAAATAACTGAAACTTCTGTATTTTCTGTTATTGAATCAGCAGAACTAGCCGCGGGATAAACGAAAATTAAAAATAAAAATAATAAACTTATGTATTTGATCATGTAAACTTATCTTTCAGACGGAATTCTACCTCTGGTGTCACAAACTGTGAAACATTTCCCCCAAGCCTAGCTATTTCTTTTACCAATCTAGAAGCAATCGTTTGATATTGAGGATCAGCCATTAAAAATACAGTTTCGATATTAGGATTTAAACGATCATTCATTCCTGCCATTTGAAATTCATATTCAAAGTCAGATACAGCCCTTAAACCACGTACTATCATAGTAGCACCCACTTGTTCAGTGTAATGAATTAATAAGCCCTCAAAAGGCTTCACCTCGACTTCTATTCTTTCGCGAAATGGTGATACCACATTTTCAATCATTTCGACGCGTTCGTCTAATGAGAATAAAGGGTTTTTATTACGATTTATAGCAACAGCGACTACCAACTTATCACACAACGAACTAGCTCTTTTTAGAATGTCCAAGTGACCAAGCGTCATAGGGTCAAAGGTTCCTGGATAAAGTGCTATTCTTTTTGTCATAAATATGAACTTACAGGTTAGATATATTAAAATCTAGATAGAATTAAAGCAAAATGGACTAAATTTAAACTCTTGGTCTTAAAGTTACTATTTCTTCTGCTAACGTTGGGTGAACAGCACAAGTGTTATCAAAATCAGTCTTTGTTAAGCCTGCTTTTACACAAATACCTAGAATTTGAATAATTTCCGGACTGTCATCCCCAATCATATGGATTCCAATAATTTTTTCACCTGTTGCTTCAGTTATTAATTTTATAAAACACTTCTCTTCCTTTCCGCTAAGAATATTCTTCATTGGACGAAAGGTTGTTTCATAAACTATAATATTATCACCATAGACCTCTCTTGCTTGGCCCTCATTCAAACCTACCACCCCAATGGGAGGACGCGTAAAAACAGCACTTGCTATATTTCTGTGGTCATATTCTAGTGGCTTTGACCCATAAATAGTTTCGACAAATGCCTGTGCCTCCCGAATAGCCACTGGAGTTAAATTTATTCGATTAGTTACGTCGCCAACTGCATATATATTTTCAGCATTAGTTTTAGAAAATTCATCTACAATAATGCTTCCTAGGGTATCAGTTTTTACACCCACCCTCTCGAGTCCTAACTTTGAGGTGTAGGGTCGGCGTCCAGTCGCCATGAATACCAAGTCAGCAGTAATTATACTACCATCATCAAAATGCGTGACGTAAGAATTACCATCTACATTAATTTTTATGGGTGAAATATTAAAGCGAACGTCAATACCATTAGCTTTCTGATGACTTCCTACATGACGTCGAATATCTTCATCAAAACCATTTAGTAAATGTTCACCTCTATATGCCTGGGTAGTTTTCACCCCAAGCCCAGAAAAAATGCTTGCAAATTCTGAGGCTATATAACCACCACCTATTATCAAAATCGACGACGGTAATTTCTCAAGAACAAAGGCATCATCAGAAATTATTGCATGTTCTACGCCTGGTATATCAGGAGACCAGGGCTGACCACCAACAGCAATCAGTATTCTATTAGCGGAAATTTTTTTCTTACTTGATGTTAACATCACTGTATTTTTATCAATAAACTCAGCACGTTCGTTATATACATCTGCACCATTTTTTTTTAAAATATTAGAATAGATGTTTGATAAACGATCCACCTCTTTTTGAATGGAGTCTCTTAACTTTTCCCAGTTAAAATCTAAATTTTCATATGACCACCCATACTTTCTGCTTGATTCAATAGAAGAGCCGTATTCCGCTCCGTAAACTAAATATTTTTTTGGCACACATCCTCTAACTACGCAGGTCCCCCCTGGTTTACTTTCTTCGGCAACAGCCACTTTCTTCCCCATTTGCGCAGCTAGCCTAGCAGCGCGAACACCTCCAGAACCTGCACCTATTACAAAGAGATCATAATCAAATTTTGACATTGGTATTTTATTCCTTAGTTTTTTCCATAACTTTGGCATGGTTTTCAAAGCCTACAATAATTATACTTGCAAGATCTACGAATAGGCCATGTTCCATTACACCAGGAATTTTTGATAACAGCAAAGCTGTTTCCGCAGGGTCTGGGATTTTTTTACAATTACAATCAAGTAAAAAATGACCACCATCAGTTATTAATGGACCACCGCCATTTATGTTTTGCCTCAAAACAGTTACGGCACTTTCACAACCACTGTTAACTAATGCATTATATATTTTTTCAGCAGTGAGAGGCATTGCAAAAGGATCTACTTCAATTGGCAATGGATATTCGCCTAAAATATCAACAATCTTACTTTCATCTGCTATCACAATCATTTTATCAGAGGCATGAGCGATTATTTTTTCTCGAAGCAAACAAGCACCTCCACCCTTAATAAGTGAAAATCCTGGGTCAACCTCATCAGCTCCATCAATTGTCAATTGAATACTACTTACTTTATCTGGCTCAATTAAAGGTATTCCATTTTCAATTGCTACAGCCTCTGTCCGTTTTGATGTTGGAACCCCTATAATTTTCATTCCATCTGCTACTAGCAAACCTAAATGCTTTATAAATATCTCTGCTGTAGAACCCGATCCTAAGCCTAAGGTCATCCCATCTTCAATATACTCTAGTGCAGCAAGCGCAGCGTTTTCCTTAGTGATTAGCATTAGTTACTTTTCTTTCTTTTTATTTGTGCTTCTCGGAATCTATGCGCCCAATCTATTTTAATGACTTGCTTTGCCCTTGCTAAAGCGAGTGAACCTGAGGGTACATCGTCAGTTATTACACCTCCGCTTCCTAAAAATGCCTGGTCACCAATTTTTATTGGTGCAACTAAAGATGAATTAGTACCAACAAAAACATTTTTTCCTATTATGGTTTTATACTTTTTGTAACCATCATAGTTACATGTTATTGTTCCGGCACCTATATTACAGTTTTCACCAATTTCTGCATCACCTATATATGACAAGTGATTGACCTTAGTTCCTTCATTTATTTGAACATTCTTAGTTTCAACAAAATTTCCTACTTTGGTATTCTTGCCCAAAACGGAACCCCGTCGAAGTCTTGCAAAGGGGCCTACTTTGGATCCTTCTGATATAAATGACCCTTCGATATCACAAAAAGGATAAATAATTGCTCCTGTAGAAATCTTAACATCAAGCCCAAATACAACGTTTGCAGCTATATCTGCATCTCTTTCAATAATTGTATCATACGAGAAATAAACCGACGATGGGTCTCGCAAAGTAACGCCTGCCTCCATTGCATTATTTCTCATTAGGGCTTGGAAAGACTTTTCGGCTAAGGCTAGGTCTTTTCTTGAATTAACACCTAAAACCTCATGCTGAGGGGCCATAACAAAAGTTGAGACCTTTCCCTCTTCAGACATAATTTTTATCATATCAGTAAGGTAATATTCACCCTTGATATTATCATTATTAATTTTTTTGAGGGTTTCATGAATTTCCTCTGAGGAAAATGCTAATATACCGCTATTACAGAGGCTTATTGAAAGTTGATCAGGGCTAGCCTCTTTAGCTTCAACAATCGCAGTTAACCTATCCCCCTCAGTTATCAACCTTCCATAACTATTCGGTTCACTTGTATCAAAACCTAAAACCACAGCTGAAGATTTATTCTCGAGACTAGTAAAGACTTTTTCTAATGTTTCTATCTGAATTAGTGGAGTATCTGCATATAAAACCACAATATTACCAGAAAAATCTCCTAGTATTTCTTCAGCTGCCATGACAGCGTTTGCTGTCCCCAGTTGTTGTTGTTGAATAGCAATGTCAAGACCAAGGTTTTTTGCAGCTTCTTTAACATCATCATTATCACTACCAACAACACATATTGCTCTTGAAACATTTGCCGCCCGAGCCAAAGATGCAGACCATGCAAGCATAGATTGACCTCCAACACAATGCAGGACCTTTGACAGCGAAGAGTTCATACGTGAGGATTTACCCGCAGCTAATATAATAGCAGCTCTCTTATGGACCATAAAGCACTCTCCTAGATGATTCGACGGCGTTGACTTATTTTAGCATTAAACCATGATAACTAAGAACGCGATTCTATTTATAGGAAATATATGAAAAATCTTCAAAATATTTCCATTTGCTTTGACCTTGACGGAACTCTTATAGATACTGCACCGGATCTTATCAGGGTTCTAAATGAGGTTATAGCACTAGAGAACTTACCTAAAACAAACTTTAAAGAAGCACGTAAAAATGTTGGTTACGGTGCAAGGAAATTAATTATTGAGGCACTACGGAGAGAGAAAAAAGAAGTAGGTAGTTGCCGTTTGGATCAGTTACAAGAAATATTTATGCAGTTATATGCCAAGAATATGTGTTTATTGAGCAAGCCATACCCTGGGGTTAGAGACGTTCTTAATATTTTAAAACAAAAGGGAGCAGAACTATCAATATGCACTAATAAACCAGGCTACTTAGCACGACCGTTAATTAAAGACTTATCGCTTTCAAAGTTTTTTATACGAATTGTTGGCTCAGATGACTTAATCAGGAATAAGCCATATCCAGATCATATTTGGACAGCCGCCGGTCATAGGGGTACTAAAAAAAGGATTATAATGGTAGGTGACAGTTTACCAGATGTAATATCAGCTCATAAAGCAAGAGTTCCATCTATAGTCATGCAATATGGCTACTCGACTATTCCAGCAAGAAGACTTGGAGGTGATTACATATTACAACATTTTAAAGAGCTTCCTTTGGTAATAAACAAATTAATATATTAATTGCTTAAGATGCAGGATCGCTCATTGCTTCAATATTTGCACCGGCTTTACGAATAGCATCCTCAAGTCTGTCTTCAGCTGACTTTAAGTTTTTCTTTGGGTCTTGGTAAAAAGCAGTAAATTTCATTACTTGGAGAAAAGCAGCATTTAGAAATCGACCCCAAAATTTCATAGGTCTATCAAAATCAAATAAAAGAATAACTCTCTCTTGGTCTGTATCATTCCAAACTTCATGTTCATAGGTATCATCAAATACAAAAATCTCACCCTCTTTCCAAGGTGTAATAGTATTATCTACACGAATACGACAATTCTTATAGTCTGATGGGATTATCAATCCAATATGAGACCTCAGTATACCTTTTGTAACTCCACTGTGAGCCGGTATATGGTATCCTGGTGCTAAAATCGAAAACATAGCAGTCTGAAGGTTTGGAACAGCCTCAAGCAATTTTGATGTTTTTGGAGCAAGAGATGAATTTTTTTCTAACCTTTTGCCAAATCCAAACAAAACAAAGGTTTTCCAGTTATTTTCTGTTGCCAAGCGATATTGGTCTGGTGAAATATCTTGAAAACCAGGTATAACCTCCTTAAATTTCATTACTTCCAATGCTTCCTCTTTAATATCCAGCCAATTATCTGTGAAGCTTTTAAGAAATGGAAAATATTTATTGTCAATTTTCGGGCTATCTGGAACAATTGATTGCCTAGACTGAAAGCTTGCAATTTTTCTCACAAGCTTTTTACCATTCCTTTTAACAAAAGCCCTTCTGGGGTTTTGTAAATGTTTAGGCTTTTCAATAACTTTTTTCATAATTAATCATATCTATTATAATTTTATTTGTTCACTTGAAATCTATTAATCTCAATAATTAATTTACTAACTACTTAATAGCAGCAAGTCTTTGCCTTTGCATCTGACTTCCGCCAAATAAATCCAAACAAATTTCATAATCTTCGGGCGTATCAAGTTCAGCCCAGGTTTCTCCCTTAATGTTTGTGGTATCAATTACCTTCCCTGATAGCGCTAAGCCATTTATTGCTGATAAAAACCAACTTTTTGTACCCTCTTCCATTCTCATCAAACGCTCTAACTCGTTCTTAAAAATACTTGGACCATTTTTCATAAAGCGCAACATGCCGATAGATTCACCCTGAGTTTGTTGCGGTAACAATGTTTTACCTATCGCAGTAAGCTGATGAACACTCAATGAAACCTTCATGTCATCGCCATCATAATGTTCCTTTTGGTCAATCGTTACTGATATATCTTTTGCTGGAGCGGCTAATACCCTTGTAAGTAATTCAGGGCTAAACAATGTGTCACCATTTATGAGTAGAAAGTCATTATTCATCTCTTGCCGTGCCATCCAGCAAGAAGCTAAGTTATCTGCCACCTGATAGAAAGGGTTGTAAAGAGTACTCACTTTTTCTCCGTATCCAAGTGACGATACCTCTTCTTCAACTAGGTGTGCATTAAATCCAGTTACAATAGTTATTTGTTCTATTCCTCGTTTAAACAAAGTATCAATTTGCAGGGTAAGAACAGATGATAAACCAACAGGAAGCAAACATTTTGGTAAATCAGTTGTCAAAGGCAACAGCCTTGAACCGCGCCCTGCGGAAAGTATTATAGCTTGCATTTAATTAAACCTATTTTGTAAAAATTTAATTCCAATTAACCAATTCAAAATTTTCGTCAATAGCGACTTTAGCCAGCTTTCTATCTGGATTAACAGCAACCCCCTCATCACTAAACCTTAATATATCAATATCTGAAATACTATCAGTATACATTTTAATAAAGGTTTCATTCCTATCATACGCTAGAGTATTCTCTAAAAGTTGCTTTACTCTTTCTAGTTTTTCAGAGCCATAGCAATTTTTCGATTCAAACTCTTCACTTAAAAAGTTATTTATCCATCTCATATTAGTTGCAACCCAATAATCAATCTTTAATAATTCTGCTACGGGTTTCACTATTAAGTCAACAGCTGCACTTGCTATAATTATTATGTCACCGGAAGATTTATGATAATTAAGCGCCTCAATAGCCCCTGGACGTAGACCATGAAGAACTTCATTCTTTGCAAATTTATCTGCTAGTCTTTTCATTTTAACTTTCGAATGGCCGACCATACTCCATTTCATCATACTCTGCTTAACAGATATTCTTGGAGTATAGCCAGCTTTATAACGCCACTGCGCAAAACCAGCTGATAATATTAAAGGTAGCCATATCCACGGCTTATACTTAACAGTATAAAGAACAAATCTTCCCCAAGTACCTTTTTTGGTCAATGTGTAGTCAAGATCAAATATTATAATGTTTTTCATCACCCACTCATCCAGCTTTTTGCTGGCTTCGGCAAAAACATACTATAAAATAATACAATTAAATTAAACAATATACATACCCAAGTCCAAATTCCAACTGCATAGAAACCCCATTTACCTGAATCAGGAAACAATGGTAAAAAACATATTCCTATCATGAACACAAACATATTTGGGTTTCTACGCGCAGTAATAAACCTCATGAAAGAATTAATAGGTTTCCACACATGTATGTGAAAACCATGCTTAGCTATAAAAATACCTTCAATAATTCTATCAATGACGTATCCTACTAAAATAGCCACCAAGGTAAAACTCATGCCGTCAGATTGAAGATTTTGCCAAGTAAATACTCCGCCTAAACCAACAAACCACGCCCAATACCAAAACGGTGGATGAATTAAATCTATACCATGATCATAAATATTACCCCACCATGAATAAGTCATAGTAGTTCTTGCTAACTTGCCATCTACAGTATCCAGAAATGTCATGAGCCAACCCGTCAGAAAACCTAATGCCCATGCACCAATCCAAAAATAATACAAAGCAGCGAACATTAATATAAGACCTATAGTAGTTACCATATTTGGTGAGAATCTTAAGGCAGCAAACAAACGTGTGACATGAAATGCAGGAATAGGCCAAATCCACTTAGTTACAAAATCAGTTATGCCTTTATAGGAACTCGCAAATTGTCGGCGCATAATTTCAGATGGTGGTGTTTTGTTAAGATCAAGGGCATAAGGTTGTTCTGTTTTTCTCAGCGCCTTATTATAACCATCGTCTAAATCTTCTGGTTTATACCCATCGATATTAGTTCCTGTTAAAACATCTGAATTTTTCCCAATTATTTTAAGTGCTGTCTCTTTGCCTATCCCATTAGTGCCAATAATTTTATCACCAGAAATTAATGCTATTTTATTTCCCTTAGCAAAAGCTTTAGCAAGACCGGACGATAAAATCCAATTTAACTGCAAATAAATAATCCCTGAATTAATATCTGATGTAGCCTTACTCATTGCACGCCGTTGCCATTTCAATAGAGGCATACCCCATAATTTTAATTCAGAAATTCCTATAAAATTAATCGACTTATCAACACACTCATCCAATTTTGGTTTTTTATCCTCAATAACACTTCTTAGTGTACCTTGAGTTAAATAAACTAAGATTCCCACAGATGTAATATTGCCCAGAATTGCTGCCCAACCAGGAGCCATTTTTCCGATTAAGAAACTCAGTAGTATAAAAGCGGTAATATAAACTACGACTCCTGTTCCGCGGGCGTAAATAGCCCTTTCAGGTTTATCGGCCGCATATAAAACTGGATATAATGGAGCCGCTATACCGGTTACGGCCGCTGCAAAAATTAGGAGTGAAGCAAGTGGCGCAGCCATTGCATAGTCAATAGAAAAGACCATACTTAATAAATTAGGCCCTCCAACTTTTACTATAAATGCGATCGCGAGCCCAAAACTCAGTAATGATATCGCTGTCTTTCTAACTAATCCCCATATTTTTTCAGCTTCGCCAAGGCTTATCATTTTAGCAAGCTCGGGATAAATGACCTGGTCAAGGAGCTTAAAGCCTTCAGAGAGTAATTTGGCCGCTTCTTCAGCAATTCTATAAATTGCCACCCATGTAGAACCAAACACTCCCATCACCATTAACGCAGGTAAATGTGTCGTTGAAGCAGATAATGTAGAGTCAATATTGGATTTAATCATAAATTTCCATAGTCCACTTCTGGCATTTAAAAGCGGGGACTTTGTACGTATTACTAACATTAACAAAGCACGGGACCTTAATTCTAATAGAGCCATTGCAGGCAGAAAGAAGTAAGCAGCCATTGAACCTATATACCAAGCAAGAAGAAATCCTGTGAAACCTGCATCATTATTTACTGCTATTATAACACCTAAAAATCGCGTGATAGGCATTACAAGGCCGTGAATTGCCAATATATGAAATTTATCAAACAAACGAAAGACACCGACCCCAACTCCCCTTTGCCTTAATAAAATCAAAGAACAGTAAAAAACTGCAAAATATTTAAGATTGTCCATTACATAAGGTAAGTCAGTGTTAAGTAAGCCAGGTATAGAGCTTGATAAGCTAACAAAACCAAAAAAAATGCTGATGGATATAAGGAAACCGAAAACTGCAGAAATAGCATCAATTTTTAATCCAAACTTTAATAACGCAGATATACTGCTAGCATCATTATTTTTGAGGTCATCTGTGCCATATCTAATTAGCGATTGCCATGACTGGAAAGCAGTCACTTCGGAAAAGAAAAGCATGTAAGCATGTAAGAAAAGTATTATACCCAATTCAGAGGCGCTTAAACTTTTCGTTGCCAGTAATATACTTCCCAAACCTAAAAAAACAGCTGTCGACTTTGATGCTACCATCAAACCTGTATTTGCAGCTATGCGCCTTCCCACGGTATGTTTAGATTGTACATTTAAATTAGGACGCATATTTTGGTCCTTTTAGTATTTCTTCCACTAGGTCTTTATCAGCCGGCTTATCGACATCTATAGCTGCCTCAGCTATTGGAATGATAACTGCTTTAGCAGATAAATTCAGTTTGATAGAAATATGGTTAAAAGCCTCTTTTAATTTTAATCTTCCCAATAAATATTTTATTAACAAGAACCATGAGATATTTGTCGCCAATTTAATTGGATTTTTCCTAAGGTGTTGTACTTTTTTCCAATACTGAAAAATTGCTAACCCCTTAGGGTTAGCAATATAAAACAAATTGCAACCAGAAACAGATATGTCTGAAAAATTCCAATAGGTTCTTTTTACTTCAGGGTAGGAGTCTTGTATTAAAGATTTTTCTGCAAATGCCATAGAAAAATCTGCTCCATTTCGTTGAGCCTTTTCAATAAAAATTTTTATCATATCTGTAGATAAAAGTGGATGATCACAGGTAGTTAGAAGACTTGGGAATTCATTTTTTTTCGTTAATGCTAACAGCGCACTTCCTGCCGGCCCATCATCACTAGGCAGTTGCTCTAAACATTTATGGTGATCCGCATTAAATCCAGAGACACCAAATGGTTTGTTTAGATTTGATTTCAATAGAGTTTTAATTACAAAATCTATCATAGGTGTACCATTGATAGGCACTACAGCTTTATGACTGACACCCGCATTTAAACAAAGAGAGTCTTTCACCCCTTTTCTTTGCCCAGCTAAGATAATAACATTAACCATTATATTTTCTTTTGGTACATTCTGTATTTTTTGTAAGGAACTGCACTTGCTTGTTCACATATTGATATCATCCCAGAATTATTCTCCAGTATCCAACTTAATTCACAGTGACTAAAACCTTTTTTCCTACCTGCCTCAAAAACAGTCTCGCAAAGTTTGGCTACCAATGATAAACCGATTCTCGTATTATGAAATTCTTTACGCAGTCCCATTAGGGGAATCCTAGCTTGTTTAACCCCTCTTATCTTTAATCGCCAAAATAATTTAACCCAACCAAATGGTAGGATTGAACCATTTAAACCCTCTATAGCTTCATTTACATCTGGTATCATCCAAATATAAGCTATAGGTTTCCCTTGATACTCCCCGATCCACAAACCCTCTCTAAACATAATGGGCCTAATTTCGTTGGCCATGTGTTCTATTTTCGCGTCATCAAATGGTACAAAACCCCAATTCTCCGACCATGCATCGTTAAAAATATCCATTACAATATTTAGTTCGTCTCTAAATTTACCCGATCGCATAGATCGAACTTTAATATCATTGTTGCGGTCTGCTGACTTTACCATCATTTGAGTTATTTTCGGCCTTGGGTAACCAGCCGATAATTCAGCTTGATAAGCAAACATATCTATTGCCTTTGTATAGCCAAAGTCTTCAACAATTCCCTTATACTCCTCCTTACCATGGAGCATCATAACAACAGGTGGGGTATCAAAACCTGAAATTAAAAGGCCACACTCTTCATTTACACTCCAATTTGCAGGACCTATAATTCGCTCTACACCTCGGCCCTTTAACCAATTCTCAGCGCTTTCTAACAATAGCTGTCCAAGTAAATTATCTGCGAGAAAATCAAAAAAACCAAAAAAGCCATCATTTTTTTTAGAATGTTTGTTATGGTCCTCATTGATAAAAGCAGCAATACGGCCGACATCCTCACCGTTTTTGGTAGCTATAAAAAGAACTCTATTATCAAAACTGGGAGCACTAGGGTTACTAATTGGATTGATTTGAGCCTTACGTTCGAATTTTAGTGGCGGCCTCCAGGAGCTATCATCTTTATAAATTTTATCAGGTAAGGCTAAAAATCTAATAATCTGATCTTTATTACTCACAATCTCTATTTTTAACGAGGATAAAGGCACTTAGGCTCCGTATAATCAGGATGCATCACTTAAACGAATAATATAATTCAAGCAATTAGGGTTTTACTAAATTTATTACAACCTCAATGCCCTCTTGCGGTACGTAGAAACTCGCTTCAGCCCACCGCGGTAGTCGTAAGCTTTCTATTACTGGGTTGTTTGATACCCCATAAGGTTCTTTGGGTTTTAGATTCCAGGCTTTTTTTAATTTTCTATTTCCATCTTTATCATGATAACTAACTAAAGCATATTCTCCTGGCGCTGGTACATTTATACACAAGCTAACTCTTTCACTATCTGCAGGGACACGAATTCTTCTTAACTTTCCCGACTTTTTCATAAAATTCTTTTTCCCGAATAGTTCAACCTTAACTATTCCAGACTTTGATAAGTTGGTAATTAATGTTCTGATTTGAGTTGAATTATCTACACAAGAGTCCGCTTCATCAAATTTGTATAGCTCTAAATTATTCTCTAACCCTATTTTAGATATCTTACCCCTAGGACCCACTTCAGACCCTTTTAGGTATGATGTATCTTTAGCATAAGTATTAAAAGAGAAGGCTACAAAATATAAAACAACCGAGGAAGTAAGAAAAAAATTGTTAATGAAGTTTGCATTCACGATTAAGCCTCTATAATGCGACCAATAATGTATTGGCCGTTTATTTAATTATATGATTTATAGCGATATGAAGTAAAGGATTTTTAGAAGTTAAATAATATATGGGAAAACTTAATGCATATCTAATGAAGAAGGCCTCCGTTACGATTGGGGGGCTTATTATATTTGCTTGCTGCGTACTTTTAATGGAACGCTTGTTGCGAATATTTCAGGTAGTTGCCAATTCATCTAACCCAGCGAGTGATACCTCGCAAATGATTATTAATTTATTACCCTATTATCTAGGGATAGCCGTACCTATGGCACTTCTTTTAGGGGTCATAATTACTGTGGATAGGTTCAGTAAATCAAGTGAGCTTACAGCAGCTCTTGGGGCTGGGGTTTCATTGTTTCAGATGACAAAGCCTTTCCTGATACTAGGTTTATTTTTAGCGATAATAACATTATTTATCGAAGGTTACATGCAACCCGTTGGGAGGTATAATTACCGACAAGTAGAACACTCCGTGAAACAGCAATCTTTCACAGCAGCTCTGAGAGAGGGCACATTTACTACTGTTGGCAATCGTACTTTTTTTGCAGGGACTGATTTACCCGGTGCAGCAATTGGACCAATATTTATTTATGAAAAGAATAAGGACAATAATGAACAGAACCAAATGAGACTTACCACGGCAAAACAAGGAAAACTTATTGTAAGGGAAAAAACACAAGAACCCGTATTGCAACTTTCAAAGGGACAAATTTATCAAGTTTTGGAAGAAAAACAGCTAGATGGAGACCTTAGTTTTGAAAGTAGCTCCATAGCTGGGGTAGCCAGTGAAATAAACTTCAGAATACGTGGTGATGATGAGAGGGAAATGACCTCATTAGAGTTATTGGGTAATAGAAAAGGTGATTACACAGAATTCAAGGTACCCCAAAACGTAAATAATGCAGCCTTACATCTGAGATTATCCAAATCTATCTTATTATTAATATTACCATTTATTGCAGTTCCATTTGGCTTAAACTATGGACGTAACCCTTCTTCAGCAGGCATCGCCATAGGTGTTGTATTTTTAATTTCACTCCAAAAAACTCTTGAATTTGGCCAAAGCCTTGGCGCAGCTGGGAAAATTCCTCCCTGGACAGGGATATGGCCTACAATAGCTATTGTGGCTTTATTTGCTTTTTGGCTATTTCGAAAAAGTGCATTTAAAATGGGGCAACCCCCTCTCACCGCAGTTTCACATTACATCACTTACATGAAAGAAAAAGTAAGAGATAAAGTTGACGCTATTTTCTCGGCAAAAGAAAATCTTAATTCATGATTAAACTTCTCTCTTATTTGTCAAAAACTTTCTTCGCCATCTGGGTTACAACTGTATTTGGTTTTTTGGTTTTAATTGGACTTCTAGATAGTCTTGCAAACGGCAGTGATATTCTTGCGGGTGGTGGAGGGTTCATTGATACTTTCAAATATATGGGTTTAAGAGCACCAGTTATTTTTGACAGAATATTTGTTTTTACAATAGTAGTAAGCGTTCTGCTCACTTATGTTAAACTAATTAGACAGCATGAATTAGTAGCGTTATTGGGTTTTGGGATATCAGTTCCAAGACAATTGTTATTGATGACGCCAGTCGTACTATTTACTGCTACTTCTTCTGTTACCGTAATTGACCTTAGCATAGCTCCAGCAGTCCGTTCTCTTCAAGCATGGGGAATTGGAGAATACAAAGTTAAAAACATAACTCCTGAAAACCCCCTTTGGCTGGAAGATAATGGAAGGATTATAAAAGCTAATAAACGTATAGACTATAACACCCTTGGTGATATTGAATTTTATAAAAGATCAGAAATTGGCTCAGTAGACGAAATTTTATGGGCTAAAGAAGCAACTTATGAAGGAAAAAATTGGACTCTAGAGGGAATAGAACTACTTACCACTAAGGAAGCAAATGGTGAACCACGAAAAGCCGAGCAAGACATAAACCCACGACTTTGGATTACGCGACAAAACCCCAAGTCAATAGCTCGATTAGCTGCCGAGCCCAGAGATTTATCAATATCAGAAATGCGTAATTTTAGTAAAGAAGGTAACTCAGGGTCCAAACCAAGGTTTGCTTATACATTCTGGTATGCACATAGATTAACACGGCCTTTAGCTGCTTTGGTTTTACTTCTCTTTGCCGTGCCTCTCATGCAAAGTACAGGAAGGCAAGATACGGGCGATAAAACATTAATAATTGGACTTGGAGGAGGGTTTCTCTTTTTAATAATTGATGGTGCTATGGCGACGTTTGCAGCATCAGGCGGAATGGCCGTTTCAACTGCTATCTGCTTACCAATAGCTGTATTTGGAATTTTAGGAACATGGCTTTGCCTGAAAACAGAAAGCCTCAAATAAATGGTTTCTGATAAATCGAAAATGTGTTTTATCTATAACCCTCATAGTGCAGGGGTTTTAAAAAGAGGTTCCTTTTTAAAAAAAAATCATCAAAAGTTAAATGGACAATTACATAGTTTAGAAAAATTTTCAGATGTAAAAGTAATCGTCTGTAAAGCACTAAAAAATAAAGTTTCCCATATTTGCATAGAAGGAGGAGATGGCACCGTTCATGGAGTCATGACAGAGTTTTTAAAGCAATCATCGAATTTAACTCTACCTTCTTTTATCTTGATACCCGGTGGAAATACAAACCAAATATCAAGAAATATTGGTATCAAATCGACCTCAATAAAAGCTTTAGAAAAGTCTTTTAAAAACGACAACACCACAAATATTCCGATGTTATCAATTACCGATGATAAAAATAATAGCTATTATGGCTTCTTATTTTCAAGCGGAGCACTACCACAAATGACGGAATATACAAAAAAAAGATTTCACCAACGCGGAATTGGGGGGTCAGCAGCCGTACTGGGTGGTATGATAAAAGGGCTTAAGAAAAAGAACAAAATCGTACAGCCAACTAAGATAAAAATTAATATTGAAACGCTTAAAAACCATACAATAGATAGTTTACATTTTGGCTCAATAATTACTACTTTACCGAGCTTAATTCTTAAGCTTGATCCATTTTGGGGTAAGGAAGAATTTCCGTTACGTTTTACTTATGCGTCTAGTGATTATAAAAGGTTCTTCAAAAATGTGATAAGCTTATGGTTTGGAAAAAAAAATAAATCCCGAAAAAAATATGGATTATTTAGCTGGAATGCTAATAAAATTATATTCAAATATACTGGGCCATGCATGCTTGACGGGGAATTACTTAAATTGTCAGATAGTTTTATTGTATCATCAACAAAACCAATAAAGTTTATTAGATGAACGAAACAATTATTGATATATTATCTGAAGAAAACATCTTAGCCAATACCCGTGTCGCACAAATATGCGACACGATAGTCAAACGGCATTCAGGTAGAGTAAAAGCTGTCATATACTATGGTTCTTCCTTGAGAGACTTAGACAAACCAGGCAAAATGCTAGATTTTTACGTACTTGTCGATAGTTATAGAAAAACTCATAAGAATCTTGTCAGAGCTACTCTTAATTACTTATTACCACCTGCTGTTTACTACTATGAAAAATTAGATAAAAATAATATATTAAACACATGTAAGTACTCAATTATCTCTTTATCCGAGTTTGAGAAACTAAGTGGAGAAAAATCTTTACTGTCCATGATATGGGGTCGATTTTGCCAGCCGTGCAGAATCCTTTATTCAGAAAGCTCAGCAGTAACTAAACGTATTCTCATTGCCCGAGAAAATTCAGTAAGACATATGGCCTCCCAAATAACCCCATTGATTTCAGGTCCTATAAAATCCTCACAATTCTGGGCCAAAGGGTTTCATGAAAGTTACAAAACAGAACTTCGTCCTGAAAGCTCGGAAAAAAGAGCGATAGAAATTGTTGAGCGTTACGAAAATCGTTATAGCAGGATAACCACTGTTCTGTTCGGTAAACCTGATGAAGATGGTTATTATGTAATCCCACAAAAAACTAAAATTTACACAAAGACTAAATGGTTTATCAGAAGACTAATAGGAAAGCCAATGACTGCAATTCGTGTTATAAATAGTGCGGCAACATTTGATGGGGGATTAGACTATATTTTAATGAAACTGAAAAATCATTCTGGTGTAACCATCTCACCAACCTCTTTCGAAAAAAAACATCCTGTAATATGCTCACCCATAATGGGTTGGAAACTATGGAGAAAAGGGGCATTCAAGTAAATAATTTTAATCTAGATTTTTTTCTTTTTTTCTTCGTATTTGAAAAAATTTTTTCAAAATAATTGAAGAATCATGTGCAAGAATTCCTGACTGAATTAAGGGTTTATGATTACAAAATTTTGTTTCAAAAAACCTAACTCCGCTCTCTAGTGCTCCCCCTTTAATATCTGTAGCTCCATAAACTACTCTCTTTAAGCGAGCAGCGCTAATAGCCCCGGCACACATTGTGCAAGGTTCGAGCGTTACATATAGGCTACAATCTAATAACCTGTAATTTCCTAAGATTGTGGCTGCCTGACGAATTGCTAGAATTTCAGCATGCGCAGATGGGTCCAATAAACTAATTGGAGAATTCCCTGCGCGTGAAATAATATTACCCTTTGAATTGACAATAACTGCTCCAACGGGCACTTCGCCACGATCTGATGCCTCTTGCGCTTGTGCTATAGCTTCACGCATGTAGTATTCATCATTCATTGTTCTATCTACTAGTGTAGAAAGCAGAAGGTCAAGACAGGTAATTTATGAAGCAAGGAAATAAACTGAATGAGAAATCCGAACGGATTGCTAAATTTCTAGCACGCTCAGGTGTTGCCTCAAGAAGAGAGAGCGAAAAACTAATTTTCGATGGCCGTATCAAGTTAAATGGAGAAATTTTAATATCCCCAGCAATTAAAGTTACACCAAAAGATGTTATCCTCTTTGATAATCAGCCTGTCGCAACCAAACAACCATTACGGTTATGGCGCTACCATAAACCAGATGGTTTAATAACTACCCATAAAGATGAAAGAAATAGAAGTACGGTGTTTGATGAACTTCCTGAAGAGTTAGGAAGGGTAATTTCAATAGGACGCCTAGACTTAACATCAGAAGGTTTACTTTTGCTAACAAATGATGGGGAGCTTGCTAGGGCATTAGAATTACCTAGCACTGGCTGGCAAAGAAAATATCGAGTAAGGGCTTACGGAAAAGTCACTCAACATGATCTTGATAAACTCCAAAAGGGTATAACTATAGATGGCATTAAAACCGGAGAGATTGTCGCAACACTAGAGCGCCAAAAGGGAGATAATGCATGGATATCTGTTACACTGAGAGAAGGTAAAAATAGAGAAGTGAGGAGAGCTTTAGATACGCTTGGCCTGCGAGTAAACCGTCTTATAAGAATATCGTATGGCCCTTTTCAACTTGGAAACTTAGAAAAAGGAACAGTTGAAGAAGTTAAATTACGCATTTTAAAAGAACAAGTCGGGCATTTAATCGAAATCCCTGATGTAAAAAACGTTAAAGAAAGTAAAACTTCTGATAATAAAAAATTTATATCAAATAAACGATCACAAAATCCGTCATCAATTAATCATAAATCCAAAAAAAAGCTTCCTGTTAACAGAGGGCGATTACATAAGAGAGCGGAAACAAGTCACAACAAAGCAAATAAAAATAGGAAAAAAAATTAGTGCGAATTGTATCAGGAAAGCTTAGGGGAAGAAAAATTTATACTCCCCCAGGTAATAATACTCGTCCAACTAGTGACCAAATACGCGAGTCTATTTTTAACATACTAACGCATGCAGATTGGGCACCTCAGCTTGAAGGTGCAATAGTCGCTGATATTTTTGCAGGTACCGGCGCATTAGGTTTTGAGGCCATTTCTCGAGGTGCAGAGTTTTGCTTATTTGTAGAAACAGAACCAAATGCAAGAGGTGCTATTAGAAAAAATGCAGAAAATATGGATTTATTTGGATGTACAAGAGTTCATCGTCACGATGCCACTAAACTTAAAATAGCACCAGGGAATCTGAGAGGGGCCTTTACGCATGTATTCATGGACCCCCCTTACAATAAAGGATTATGGAAACCTGTTATTAATAAATTGAAAGAATTTAATTTAATAGCAGAAGGTGGGATCATAATTCTAGAAGAAAGCAAAGATGTAGAAATTGATCGAAATAAATTCACTATATTAGCAGATAAAGAATGGGGAGGCACAAGAGTACTATTTTTCAGATATCGCTAAAGTGTATATTAACGCCGTCCAAACAAGCGCTCAACATCAGCTATTTTAAGCTCCACATATGTAGGCCTACCATGATTACATTGACCACTATGCGGCGTGTTTTCCATTTGCCTTAGTAAAGAATTCATTTCATTACTATTCAACACCCGCCCAGCCCTAACACTTCCATGACAAGCCATGGTCCCACAAACATGCTCAAATTTTTCCTTCAGACTCAAAGCTTCATCATATTCACTAATATCATCAGCTAAATCTTGCATCAATTTGTGTATATTCATTTCCCCTAGAAGAGCTGGAGTTTCACTGACAGCTACTGCACCCACTCCAAATCCTTCAAACAAAAGTCCCATATCTTTTAATTCATCTTTGCGTTCTAGCAGCCTTTGAACATCGCTATCACTGAGTTCAACAATTTCAGGTATAAGTAAAGTTTGCCTTTCAACCCCTTGACCTGCATGAGAAGATTTCATCTTTTCGTACACAAGCCTTTCATGGGCCGCATGTTGGTCAACAATAACTATTCCATCTTGTGTTTGAGATATTATATATGTTTCATGAAGTTGAGCACGTGCAATACCTAATGGATATAAATCATTATCTTGCTCTATTTTATCCTCTATATTATCTTCAAATTTAGCCGAAAAACCATAATCTTTTAGATATAAATTATCTTTTGATAAAATGCTTTCAGCATGAGTAGTGTCATCATACCGATAGGGTGCTTTATAGCCGGAGTTATTATAACTTCTTTGAAATGTATACTGGGTTTCTTCAGTTTGTATTTTTCCCAGAGCAAAATTCGATATTGTCGTGCTTGCTCTGTGTCCAGCTGCTGCAAGACTGTGACGCAATGCAGAAACTATTAAACCTCTAACCAACCCAGGATTTCGAAATCTTACTTCATTTTTAGCGGGATGAACATTTACATCAACATGGTCATTGGGTAAATCGATGTAAAGAGCAACAATTGGGTGCCGGTCTCTAGCTAGAAAGTCTTGATAGGCCCCCCTTACAGCTCCATGTAGAATTCGGTCACGCACAGGACGACCATTAACAAAAAGAAACTGATGCTGAGTATTTCCACGTGAAAACGTTGGCAAACCAGCATATCCACTTAGACTAATCTCATCTCTAGTTTTATCAATCAATATTGAGTTCGACTTAAAATCTTCCCCTAATACTGATGCTAGACGGGATAGCCTAGTTCCATGATTATTCTGATTATTCTGAACGTTAAATATGGTACGTTTTGCATTGCTTAACTTAAAGCCAATGCTTGGATTTGCCATGGCTAGACGCCTAACATTATCTGAAATAGCTAAGCTTTCGCTACGCTCAGATTTCATGAACTTTAATCGTGCAGGTGTTGCATAAAATAAATCTCTCACAGTTACTCGAGTTCCATGATGACCTAACCTCGGTGCAGGTGTAACTGAACTCTTCTGACCCCCATCAATAGTTATCTTCCAAGAATGAGAGGCATCCTTTAGTTGAGATAGAATCTGAAGCCGCGATACGGACGCTATAGATGGTAAAGCTTCTCCTCGAAAACCCATGGTATTTATATTTAATAAATCCCAATTCCCCTCGGAGTCAGGTAGTAATTTAGATGTAGCATGACGTTTGATAGCCACAGATAAGCAGTTTTTACTCATTCCGCTGCCATTATCAGTAACCGACACTAGTCCAAGCCCACCTCCGTCGTAGACAATATCAATTTGAGATGCACCTGCGTCAATCGCATTTTCAACTAATTCTTTTATCACACTTGCAGGGCGCTCAACTACCTCACCTGCAGCAATGCGATTCACTGTTTCAATAGGCATTTCACGGATGACTGATGGCATATTATTCATATGGTATTTCGAGGGTATCTAGCCATAAGAGTTAATTTAGAGTCCAGGTAATTTGGCAGCTCCTGGACGTTTGGTGATTTTAACATCTTTCCCACCGGTGGCAGATATAATCGCCTCTAACCTTTTGGCCTCAACGTCAGAGTCTATAGGAGCGCTGTTCGAGGAGATGCTGCTTCCATCCTTCCAGAACAGTACCTGGTCTGAAAAGCCTTTGGATTTTCTTTCAACAGAATTAGATCCATCAATTTCTAATCTAATTTCTGGATTAGCTGAACCAACACCAGCTTTAGACATTAAAACAACTTCGCCGCGGGTAGGTTCCACCTCATCAATATTGCCTAATAATGCTTCCCTAGCAGATTCTTGACTGTAATTATTTTCAGATGAACTAGTTCCAATCTGAGGGGGTCTGAGGTTATATTCTGGAGGAACAACTAATGGAGCTTTAGTTAAAATATTAAATTCATTTGGAGCATTTTTTTTAATACCCAAAGCTTTGGTTGTTTGAGTGCAACCCAAAATTATTGAAGAAGCAAATATAGCCATTAAAATATTAGTGAATTTCATTATGTTTCTTTCTAAATATAATTACTCTTACCTAAAAGGTATAAGTTTACCTGGAAAATATGCAAAGCTATTTTTTCTTAAAATATGGTACATTTTTCTCATTAATAAAGCTAGCAAGAATAAGCCCAATTACCCCACAAGTTATACTAGTGTCGGCTACGTTAAAAACCCAACGAAAACCAATTTCACTAAAATCAATAAAATCTGTTACTGATCCGAATAAAAAACGATCAATGCCATTTCCTATGGCACCACTAATGATTAATGAAAAAGAAATTTTCGATAAAAAATCTTCAGTTTTACTCAACATGTAAATTAAAACACCACTCATAAGAAAAGCAAAAATTGTTAGAAACCACCTTTTGAGCTCACTATCACCCTGTAAAAGCCCCCAACTTATTCCTGGGTTACAAACTAATGATATATCCATTGGTCCCGGTAAAGAATGATATTTTCCAGGGACCAAGTTCATTTCGCAGATATTAATCGGAACATTAAAGAACTCGGTTACTGATAACTTTGTCCACTGATCTAAAAACACCATGCCTAAGGGAATTAGAACAGAATATAAAAATAACTTTTTTTTCATGTAACTTTTCTCTTAATACTATCGTCTTAAAACGACGATTAGACTAGTTATGGAACAACATCCAATAATTTAATACAATATTTAGTTTAAAACTATTATTATGATTGATTTAAACGAATTTCTTTTTCATTCTACCATTGGCGGGAGCATTTTTTATGCTAGAGAAACTAAACAAAATGCAAATAAAATAGGTTAGTTCAGTAGATGACTATATTATCAAAACTACGCAACAATCGATTAATGGCAAGTTCACTTGTGGTTTTATCGATTGCAATAGGCCTTAGCAGTCCAGCTCATGCCCAAATTATAGTTAATGATGACAGAACAGATCCGGTGCAAACTAATGGTGAAGACATTACGATTGAAAATGAAGGCACCATAACGGTAGATACTGAAGGGCCTGCATTAGTCTTAAATTCCGACAATAACATAGTAAACTCCGGCTCTGTGACAATTGAGGATGTAAGTAATGCTGTTGGAGTAAGCCTTGAGGGTGGAGAAAATAGAAACTATACACAGAGTGGCTCTGTAAATGTAAATGAGACCTTTGAAGTCACAAGCACTGACTCAGATCCTGCTTCAGATGGACCATTTGCAGAGGGCACAGGAAGAATAGGAATTTTAATTTCAGGTTCTTCGCCTTTTGAAGGCAATGTTGAGCTTACATCCACTTCAAGTGTCAATATTGAGGGAACTGATAGCTTTGGTATTAATTTAACAAATACTTCGATAAATCAAGAGGGCTTAATTGGTGATCTAACCACTGGCGGTGCAATTACAGTACGTGGCGCGCGTAGTTCTGCCATCAATGTTTCCTCAGGAATAATAGGAGACTTTACAAATACAAGCACAATTAATGGTCAAGGCGAAGGAACAAGGGGTATAAATATTGATGCAGATATTCAGGGTGGTTTTGTAAACTCGGGTGGTGTAAGTTTAACTGGATACAGGTCTCTTGGACGTCCAACAATATCAGGAAACTTCAGTTCAAATAGTCGCGAGCAAATTACAGCAGAAGATATATTACAAGCTGGTTCAGCTATAACAATAAATGCAAATATTTCCGAGGGTATTCACCTCGATGACGGCATATCTGACGTGCTTGACGATAATGGTAACCAAACTTTTGATTCTAATGGTAATGTTATTCGTAGTTCGGGCACACCTAGCACTGTAGTGCAAAATGGTTCAGCACCTGCAATTTTAATAGGTAATTCAGTGAATTCAATTTTAATTGGTAATGTTGCTCAGATTACTGATCCAAATAATACTCTTTATGAAGCAGATCTTCAATATGCATTTGTAAATCAAGGAGGAATTCAATCTAATGGCGTTTATGACGACATAGATGCAACAGCTCTTTTAATCAACAATACTGTACTAAATCAAGGAATAAACAATACAGGACAAATGACTGCCACTGCTTATGTAGCGCCGCAAGAACTTACAGATGTTGATGGGAACTCAATCACTCCTGGTGACGGACAAGCCAGAGTGATTGCATTAAGTTCCAACTCAGAAGCAGATGTGCTTAATAATTCAGGTGTTATATTGGCATCCTCATCAGAAGCTATAGATCTGGTTTATAATGATCTAACCAATGTCTTGCCTTCACGTAATGTTTCCGCGACTGGAATAGATATAGACAGCTCTTCAATATTAAATGAAATTATCAATAGCGGTAGCATTAGTGCAGTTTTGGTGGGTAGACAAGGAACTGCATACGCAATCAGAGACCAATCGGGTAGCCTTTCAAGGATATCCAACACTGGAACCATTGGTGCGATTGGAACAACTTCGGACCCAACAGGAAATGAAAATGTTAACTTTACTTTGGTAGCTATAGATGCATCACAAAATACAGATGGTTTCATTCTTGAACAAAACCGTGCAGTCGATAGTAATCCAGATGATGGCCTCACACCAGCAGTTCCAAATATTTTTGGTGAGATTAAATTAGGTGTTGGTAATGACAGCATAATTTCAACAGCTGGGAATATTAGAGGCAATATAGACTTTAATTTTGGGGATGATAATCTTAGCCTTTCTGGTAATTCTTTTTTCCAAGGTGCAATCTATAACCAGAACGGGCTAAATATATCAGTAACCGATAACAGCACTTTGGTATTAACAGAGGCTAATACAATTGATACTACATCCGTAAATTTTGATGGAACATCTACTTTTAGTCCGTTGCTTGATGGCAATAACGGCACCGCCTCAACTCTTCAAGCAACCAATAATATAAGTTTTGAAAGTGGCGCTACAATAGCACCAACACTCACTAATGTAGTTGGCATAAATCAAACGGCCTTCACAGTTGCATCAGCTGGAGGGCAATTAACTATTGGTGATCTTGCAACATTATCTTCTTCTGAAACACCCTTTTTATTCAATACCAGCTATGATGTTATAGGGAATGACCTAGTCATAACCCTCCAGCTAAGAGATTCATCAGAGTTAGGCTTAGATCAAGTTCAAAGTTCAGCTTTTGCACCAGCAATACAAGCTTTACGCAATAATACAGAATTAGGCGACGCTTTCTCCAATATTACAACAGAAAGGGAATTTAACTCTGCCTTCAATCAGGTACTGCCTGAGTTCTCTGCAGCTGCACGTCAATTTGTTTTAGCAAATGTAGATGGTGCAGTTGGTGCAGTTGCAAATCACTTGGACTCGGTCCGCCGTTCACCTGATAAGCCTGGCGGTGCCTGGCTTCAGGAATTTGCATATTTTGCTGATCGAGAGCTGTCAGGTCTATCGGAACAGTATCGCGGAGCAGGATTTGGGATATCTGCTGGACTTGATACAGCAATGGGACCATTCCATGCTGTTGGAGTTAATTTAGGGTTTTCTTCGACCGAAATTGAAGATGTCCTCGGTATTGATGAACCTCTTGATGTAATCACAATTCAGGCCGGGGCATATGCTGGATGGGCCAATGGGCCGTTAGGGATTGAAACATATCTAGGAGGTGGACTTAACGACTTTGAACAAAACCGCAGGGTAAGAATAAATAGTTTCAGTGGTGAAGCTCAAGGGGATTGGTCTGGAGTTCATATAAATAGTTCAGCTCGTGTCGGTTATGATTTGGACATAGGAGATAAGTACTGGATACGCCCAACACTAAGTTTGGACTACTTACGATTATCAGAAAAATCATATACCGAGACAGGCGATAAAGGAATAGCACTTGATGTTGATAAAAGAACAACATCATCGGGCTCTGCAACAGCTATGTTCAACTTAGGAGCAAAATTCCAAGGAAAAAGAACATGGATTAAGCCTTCGGTTCGCTTTGGTTATAGATATGAACTCATAAATAATCCGGTCAAGACTAGTTATCGTTATGCAAATCTAATTAACGAAACAGGACAAGCATTTAATTCTGAAACAGCACAGTTACAATCTTTACTATTTCCAGACAGCGGGTTCATTATTGGATTAAGTGTGGCCGCTGGCTCTGTTTACTCATCAATTGGGTTAGACCTTGACAGTGAGATTCGTGAAGGGTTCATTCGTCATACAGGACGTGTGGTAGTAAGGCTATTATTTTAGAAAATCATATAAAAGAAAAAATCCTACTTAGTGACTACCTCAAAGGTTTAATCGAAATTTACGGTTACCCTAAGGCGGTTAAAGAAAATAATGCATTATTCCTTGTAAAAAATCTTAATCCTAATCATCCTAATTTTATAGAAAAACTACAAAGTTATAAAGATATGTTTGCTTTAGAGTGGAGCAAACTATTCTTTGAAAAAAAAATATCATTTAATGAATTAGGGGCTAAACAAAGTCACTTTGCGGAAATTACTATCAATCTCGCATTACAAGCAGCATGGATTTCCGAGGTAAATAAATTAAATCTAAAAAAATTTCCCAAACATCCTAATGGACTATTTTTACTCGGATTAGGTAAATTGGGAGGTTTAGATTTAAATTTTAGCTCTGATGTCGATCTAATTGCTTTTTATGATCCAGATATACTCCCTATACCCGTAAGCATGGGCCAGACATACATAGTGAACAAAGTTTTAAAAAAACTTGGCCAAATTTTAAATCCCAGAAATAAACCAAATTTTGTATGGCGCGTCGATTGGCGACTAAGACCTGAAAGTTCCGCAAGTCAACTTGTTATGTCCGTAGATATGGCTAGAGATTTTTATTTTTTCCGAGCACTTCCGTGGCATAGATTAGCTCTTATGAAGGCAGGTGTCATTGCTGGTGACTTGAGCGCTGGAAAAAAGTTCTTGTCAGAAATTGAAACTTTTGTATGGAGAAAAAATTTAGACTTCCGTTCTTTGGATGATTTAGCTTTCCTGAAATCACGAATTAATTTGGAGCACCCAGAGCTAGTACGTGAAGGAAAATTTAAAGATCATGTAGACCTTGGAACAAATAACTTCAATTTTAAATTAGGAAAAGGTGGAATTAGAGAAATTGAATTTATTGCAAATGCCTTGCAACTAATTTGGGGCGGAAAACAGCCACAACTGCGTACGACAAACACACTAAAGGCTCTCAATGAATTAACTAAATTAAATCATATTGAACATGATATATCTTCTCAGTTATCTCGGTCGTATGAGCGACTTCGTACGATAGAAAATATAATCCAAATGCTAAGTAACGAACAAGTCCATAAACTCCCAAAAAATGATATAAAAAAAGATAAAATATTAAAAATATTAGAACTATCCGATTGGAAAAATTTTGATAAGGAGATCATTGGGATCCGAAATTTCGTTCATTCTGAATTTAATAAATTATTCGTTCAAAATGATTCAGATAAATTGATTGATAAAGAACATGGTGCCGACTTGGGTGCTTTAAAACCAAACATTAGAGATATAGCTAATAATTGGCTAAATGGTTTCATTCCGATAACAAAAGATCCAGTAAAATTTCAACCTTTAGGTAGAGCACTATTAAATCAAATATTTTCATCATCAGTTAATGCAGATGAAGCTATATTTAGAGTGAATAATTTTCTTTCAGCGATTTCTCGATCTGAGCAATACTTAGACTTACTTTACCGCAACCAAAAGTTATTAGATTCACTGGTGCCCCCAATTATTCATTCTAGCCATATGACTTTACTTTTAGAGCAATCACCTCACATAATAGATATATTTTTATATCCAGAAAATGAAATGGATATTTCGCATTTATTTAACTCAAGTGATTATGGTTCAAGGCTTGAGAGCCTCAGGCGTTTCGTCAATGAACATCTATACTTATATTATACGAAATACTTAAGCAAAAGTGGGGGTGAGAAGTTACTATTTAAAAACCTTACTAATCTTGCAGATGCAACTATCAAGGCTGCCCTAATGATTGTGGCAGATGACTTAAAAATTAACGAAATGCCTTTAACAGTACTAGGGTTAGGAAAAATGGGGTGCTCTAGGATGGCACCACTCTCAGATGTAGATCTCATATTCATATTTGATAATAAAACAGGCCATGAACTAGCTCATAAAATAGTTAGAAGGCTAAGAACTGTTTTGACAGCCAAATTAAACGAGGGGGTAGCATATGAATTAGATATGCGATTAAGGCCCTCAGGCAGATCAGGGCCGCCTGCAGTAAAATTTAGTAGTTTTAAGTCTCATCATCATAATAAAGCGCACAATTGGGAACATGTAGCTTTAGTAAATTCTCGAATAATTGCTGGTAATAAAAAATTAGGTATAGCTGTGAAACAGCTATGTTCAGAGGTAATATCAAAAAAAAGAGACAAAGAACAATTTCTTCATGATACAAAATATATGTGGGAGTTAATCAAGAGCCAGAGGATCCAGCATGTAACAGTAAAAAAATTTAACAGTAAACTGCGTGAAGGGGGTCTTATGCATGCAGAGTATATCAATAACTGTCATAACATAATAGGAGTTAAAGATTACGATTTAAAAAAAGCAATAACATTTTGGTCAAAAGTACAAGTTTGGGAAAGATTGCTTAATTTAACAGGTAAATCATTAAAAGACATACCTGAATTTTATAAAGAAAGATTTTTAGAGCAATTTTCCATAAATGAAATTAAAGATATAGAAATACTTAAGGTTAAATATGTAAATGTTGTTAAATTGGCATACTCAAACTTATTTAGAGATATCCAGTTGGAAAAAAGCTACGAAATAAAACGTATTATTTGGAAGAGTACATAAAGTTCTTGCGCCTTCAGCAGTATGATTCATATTGAACAATGAATCACTACAAAGGATAATATGCCCTCCAAAAACAAAAAAGATCTTTTTGGTAATGCAAAAATAGAAGACAGCTCCGAATACTCTGCTAAAGATATTCAAGTCTTAGAAGGACTAGAGCCTGTAAGATTGCGACCTGGAATGTATATAGGCGGTACTGACGATAGAGCGTTACATCACCTTTTCGCAGAAGTTATTGATAACTCAATGGATGAGGCTGTAGCAGGCCATGCCACAAGAATATCCATAGAGCTTGACGCACAAGGATTTCTATCTGTATCAGATAATGGCAGAGGAATACCTGTAGATTCCCACCCTAAATACCCAGAAAAATCAGCACTTGAGGTAATATTCACAGAATTACATTCTGGTGGAAAATTCAAAGAAGGTGCCTACGAGACATCTGGGGGGCTTCACGGGGTTGGCATATCAGTAGTCAATGCACTCTCAGACCACCTAGAAGTAGAAGTGGCTAAAGATAAAAAATTATATAAAATGGATTTTAAACGCGGAATACCAACAGGTGGACTTGTTAATTTAGGAGTTATCAATAATCGTAGAGGAACTAAAGTACGCTTCCATCCAGATCCTAATATATTTGGAGTAAAGGCAAAGTTTAAAGCTGCTAGAATATTTCGAATGGCTCGAGCAAAAGCTTATTTACAACCTGGTGTTGAAATAAGGTGGAAATGCGATCAGACAATAATTCAGGAAGTTGATAAAATACCCGCCGAGGCAGTATTTCACTTTCCAGCAGGCCTTTCTGATTTCTTATTAGAAATATTAGGAAAAAAATCTACCATTACCTCAGAAATTTTTTCTGGGCGTTCAAATCAAAGTGTGGGTCATGGTAGAGTAGAGTGGGCAATTAGTTGGTCCCCCGAGGGATTTGATGAAGCAGATAGTTTTGTAAGGTCCTATTGTAATACTGTTCCAACAGCAGGAGGAGGAACGCATGAAGCAGGACTAAGGGCAGCAATTACAAAAGGTTTAAGGGCTTATGCTGAAATTGCAGGCTTTGGAAAAAAAGTAGCTCACGTTACTCCAGATGATGTTATGTTTGGAGCTGGTGCCCTTGTATCTTGTTTTATAAAAAACCCAGAATTCCAAGGGCAGACTAAAGACAGGTTATCCAATACTGAAGCAACGCGTATGGTAGAAAATGCAGTTAGAGATCCCTTTGATCATTGGCTTGCAAGTTCTCCAAAAGATGCTTCTAAATTATTAGAATGGGCTATTGAACGGGCTGATGAGCGAGTAAAAAGAAGAAAAGCAAGAGATGTCCGTCGTAAAACGGCTACAAAGAAATTGCGGCTGCCAGGTAAACTAGCGGATTGTTCTCGCAAAGGATCAAAAGATACTGAAATTTTTATTGTCGAGGGAGACTCTGCGGGCGGGTCAGCAAAACAAGCAAGAAGTAGAGAAACGCAAGCAATCTTACCACTAAAAGGTAAAATTTTAAATGTCGAATCTGCTACAATTTCAAAAATACAGGCTAACAATGAAATAAACGACTTATGCACTGCCTTAGGTGTTGGTATTGGTAAAAAATTTGAACTTGATGACCTTCGTTATGAAAGAGTTATAATTATGACTGACGCTGATGTTGATGGGGCACATATTGCTGCTTTATTAATCACATTTTTTTATCGTTATACACCTGGCTTAATAAATGCAGGAAGGCTCTATATGGCTATGCCCCCACTTTATAAGATGGTACAAAAAAATAGGACTGAATACGCCATAGATGATGCACATAGAGAAGAGCTCATGAAAACAATATTCAACAGCAATGCAAAAGTAGATATTAGCCGCTTTAAAGGTCTAGGAGAAATGAACCCTGCACAACTAAAATCTACAACAATGAGTCATAAATCTCGACAACTAGCAAGAATAACGGTTGACCGAGAAGAAATAATGACAACGGAAAGCTTGGTTGAAACGCTGATGGGAAAACGCGCAGATTTACGTTTTGAATTTATTCAAGAACATGCAAAGTTTTTGGATAAAGCTAGTACCTAAGTTAAAAGTTTAATTGCAAGCCAATACCCAGACATCGTATACCGAATGGTCCAATGCACTGATTGCTGGACTGCTAGATAACATCCAGCCTGAGAATACACGTTCCTGTTTGCCATCTTCTCGCTGGCTACCAAGTTTTAAATCATCAATTTGAATAAAAGCATAAGTTTCAGGAATTTCTTCCGGTGGGGTTTTTTGACAATTTTTTACAGAAATTAAAAGTGAACCATACCGAAGTTCATCGCCAACAGCTACTCTATAGTCTTCGGTTATAGCAGTAACTTTGTCCAATGTGCGCAGCATAACATGTTTTCCTTGCGTGTTAGCTGAATAGGCAAATGTAGATAATAACAAAAAAGTATTAAATAATACAAAAATAAATAATACAAGTCTAGTCATCGGGACTCCAAGATTCATAATCTGATGCAGTTTTTGATCGCTTGCCACCTCGGGCAAGCGAGCCTTTTGGTCTATAAGCATGAACAGTTCCTGTTAGGTTTGGCTGATGCTCTTTTTGCCAATCATGCATTTTTTCAATATTTGTTGGAGCTTTGTCCCTGGTATAGTTTAACCATCCCTGCCATTCAGGAGGAACTCTTGATGCATCAGCATAGCCTGTGTATGTAACCCAGCGGCGGAGTCGGCCGTCATATGCGTTAGATTTTTGCTCAAAATACTTATTTCCATATTCATCAGATCCTACTGCACGTGCTTTTCTTCGAATTTGCAAATTCGTACCTATAGTAGAACCGTTCCACCAAGTAAAAATTCGTTTCAAAAATGACATAAGCTTACCTAACAATTTGCTCTAATAGTATTTATAACATAACTGTAACTTCTAAATCACATAGAGGGCTTGATAGCAAAGCACAAGAAAGATATCTAGAACTTATGCCAATTGCTAATTTAAATCGTTGCATTATTTCATTGTCAGGAGATGGGGTTTCTGAATGGCTGGAAAGCTTGATCACAAAAAATTTATCTTCCGATATTTCATTCTCTGCACTATTAACACCTCAAGGGAAAATAATATCAGACTTTTTTATAACAAAATCCTATGGAAAATTAATTATAGATGCACCCAAAAAAAATAAAGAAGTCCTAATTAAAAGATTAAATATATATAAGCTTCGAGCACCAGTAATAATTGAAGATATAACTGAAAGAATGAACGTATATGCTTTATGGGGTATCAAAAATAGCCCTGGTTTGACAGACCCTCGTAAAATTGCACTTGGTACAAGATTATTAACTGCAGATTACCATGAAACTACAGGTGATTATGATACTCATAGGCTTTCACTGGGCATTGTTGATAGCGAATGGGATTTTGAAACTGGAACAACATTTCCAGCAAATTCCAACATGGATTTAATGAATGGCGTTGATTTTAAAAAGGGGTGTTTTGTCGGGCAAGAGGTTGTAAGTCGCATGAAGCGAATGACTGAAGTAAAAAAAAGAATGAGAAGCGTGGAATTAACTAAAGAAGCTACAGCTGGTGACAAAATTATATGTGAAGGTAGAGTGGTTGGCAATCTTGTTCATGTAAATAAGAATTATGCCATGGCAGTTATAAGGTTCGAAAGACTAAAAAATAGTAAAAAATCAATCACAGTAAATAATGAAAAAATAAATATTCTGGAGAGTTGTTTTGAATAATAACCTTATTCAAATTCGTAGAAATGACCCTAAATCTCTTGGTAGATTTGCGATGCTTAATGCGACATGGATAGAGGATATGCACTTCTTAGAAGAAAGTGATAAATTAATGATAGCTAAACCAGAAATATATATACAGAATGGAAATCATGTTTTTTCAGCACACCTTGGTCAACTAGTGATTGGAGCAGTCGCACTAAAGAAGCATAAAAATAACAAGTATGAACTTACGAAGATGGCAGTAGATGACAGCTATCGTAACAATGGTGTAGGTCAAAAATTAATTACCGAACTTGAAAGATATGCAAAAGAAAATATGGGTTTAAAGTATCTTTTCTTGCTATCAAACACAAGAAATGAGTCAGCTCTGAGGCTTTACAAAAGAAATGGCTGGAAAGTTAATCACGAAGGCCCTCATGCAGTCTATTCACGAGCTAATATTGGGATGGAAAAATTTCTCTAAGTACACTACATAAAGTAAACTATCAGTTTTGACTTACACTAAAATCCCTAATTTAACCAGATGTGACTGGGTCCCGCCAAATGATAAAATTTATACACATTATCATGATAAGGAATGGGGTCGCCCAATTAAATGTGAGAAAGAGCTTTTCTCTAAACTTATACAAGAGGGACAACAAGCAGGATTGTCATGGAGTACTGTACTTCATAAACGACAAAACCTATTATTAGCTTATGATAATTTTGACCCCGATATTTTATCAGGGTATGACAACTCTGATTATGAAAGACTTATGACAGACCCCAAAATTATAAGATCAAAGTTAAAAGTAAATGCAGCGGTTTTTAATGCTAAAATTTTTATTCATATGCGAGATAAAGAGCAAATAAATTTCAGTGATTATCTTTGGGGATTTATAGACTACAAACCCATCCAAAATAATTGGTATGGAAGCGGAGATATTCCAAGCCACAACAGTTTATCAGTTTCGATTGCAGCTGACCTAAAAAAACGTGGTTTCAAGTTTGTTGGCCCAGTGATTATTTATGCTTTTATGCAAGCAGTCGGTATGATCAATGATCATACGTTAGGTTGCTTTGCGAATGAAGTGTGTAAAGATTTAAGTTAGTTGCACTTTTTTATAATTTGATAATGCACAAATTAAAAAATCTTTAAACTTGAAAGGCTTTAATTTAATGTCATGTTCTATTTTATATAAAAATAATCAAAAGGATATCTAATGAAAGCCGTTATAAGTTCAACAGGTCTATGGACTCCAGAAGAGTCTATTACAAATGAAGAGTTAGTTGAAAGTTTTAATGCTTATGTTGATATATGGAACTCAAAAAACTCATCCTCTATAATTGATGGAAAAAAACTAGAGTTAACTTATTCAGATGCCGGTTTTATTGAAAAAGCATCCGGGGTAAAATCACGTTATACAATTTCAAAAAAATCAATATTAGATCCAAATATAATGGCGCCAAGAATTCCAAAAAGAAAAAATTCTGAGCCCTCTATACTGGCAGAAATCGGCTTTAAAGCTGCACAAGATGCTTTAACTAAAAAAAACCGTAATCCAAAGGATATTGATGCAATTATATGTGCATGTTCAAACCTTCAACGCGGTTATCCGGCTATCGCAGTTGAAATACAAAATTTACTTGGTGCCCAAGGGTTTGCATTTGATATGAATGTGGCATGCTCATCTGCTACTTTTGGGATCGAAACAGCAAGGTGTCTTATCAGCGGTGGGCAAGCAAAGACAGTACTTGTAATAAATCCAGAAATTTGCACTGCACATCTAAACTTTAAAGACAGGGATTCACATTTCATTTTTGGAGACGTTGCAACGGCTACCCTAATTGAGTCAGATGAAGTTTGTGAAAAAGAACACTGGGAAATAATTAGTTCCAAGTTAATAACTGAATTTTCTAATAATATTAGAAACAATTTTGGATTTCTAAATCATTGCGCCCCAGAGGACGATGGCATGACAGGGGAACGTGGAAAAAGGGGTTTAACAGACAAACTTTTTGTACAAAATGGGCGTAGTGTTTTTAAAGAAGTAATACCAATAGTTGCTAACATGATAATAGAAGAGTGTGATAAGAATAATCTCCAACCAGACTGCCTTAAAAGGTTATGGCTTCATCAAGCAAACCTGTCGATGAATGAGCTAATTGCAAAGAAAGTATTAGGAAAAACATATGCAAAAGAAAAAACTCCTATAGTTTTAGATGAATATGCTAATACCAGTTCTGCTGGATCAATAATTGCATTCCATAAATACAACTCAGATTTTAAAAATGGTGATATAGGTTTAATTTGTAGTTTTGGTGCTGGTTATTCAGCTGGCGCAATATTTGTTAAAAAAAATGGTTGAAAATACCAAGTCTAAAAGGGCTTGGCAGCGTATGTTATCTGGAAGGCGTTTGAACTTAATTGACCCTTCACCACTCGATATAGAGATTGAAGATATCGCGAGAGGTTTATCTCGTGTTGCAAGATGGAATGGTCAAACAGCTGGTATTTACGCCTTTAGCGTTGCGGAGCACAGCATATTGGTTGAAAAGATATTCAAAATACAGAACCCTAATTCAACTCCGAATGATCAGTTAGCAGCTCTATTACATGATGCAGCTGAATATGTAATTGGCGATATGATTAGTCCGTTCAAAGCAGCGCTGGGATTAAACTATAAATCTTTCGAGACCCGGTTGGAAGAAGCAATAAATATAAGATTTGGCCTTCCTTCAATTAAAAACACTGCATTAAAGAAAAAAATTAAACAATCTGATCTCTATTCAGCTTGGTTTGAAGCAACTCAAATTGCCGGGTTTACAATACCAGAAGCTAATAAATTTTTTTTAAAGCCCCCCTTTTCGGTAAATATAAAGATCAAACCTGTTGCTGTGGAATTTGCGGAAAAAGCTTTTTTAAATCGTTTCAATGAACTAAATAAGATTAACAATTAATAGAAATTATCTTATTAAATATTGGATATAAATATTTATCACCTTTATAGGCTATTAAGGATTGGGAGCATAAGATGGAAAACAAACTCAACAACTGGGAAAATGGTCGCTGGATTGGCCAGACCCTAGAGGTTGAAAATGGAGTTTGTGCTTTACCTGCTAATAAAGAATATAAACTAGATTACAATGATGATGTAAAACTAGCTACTGATCATTTATATGCTGGTGTATCAAATTTTATTCCTAAATTTGAATGGCCAGCATATGCTCCTTTAGTACACGCAATAAATACCTTAAAAAAAGATAAAAATGCAGTGATATTGGCACATAATTATATGACCCCAGATATCTTTGGACTCATAGGGGACTACACAGGTGACAGCTTAGGCCTGGCAGTAGAAGCGACAAAAACAAATGCTAGTATAATAGTTCAAGGTGGAGTTCATTTCATGGCGGAAACCTCTAAAATTTTGTGTCCTGAAAAGCGAATACTTATACCCTCTTTAAGAGCAGGATGTTCTCTAGCATCCTCTATCACTGGGGAGGATGTAAAACTTATCAAAAAGAAATACCCAGGTCTTCCGATAGTTACTTACGTGAATACATCGGCAGACGTGAAGGCAGAGTCTGATATATGCTGTACATCATCGAATGCAGTAGCAATTGTTGAATATATTGCAAAAAAATGGAATGTTGATAAAGTTATAATGCTCCCGGATGAGTATTTAGCTAAAAATGTAGCTAAACAAACCCCTATAGAAGTTATAGCATGGCACGGTCGCTGTGAAGTTCACGCAAGGTTTTCTTCTAGTGACATTAAAGATATGCGAGAAGAAAACCCGGGTGTTGTTGTTTTAGCACATCCAGAGTGTCCTCCTGATGTGGTTTCAGAGTCAGATTTCACTGGATCTACGAAAGCCATGAGCGACTACGTATCCAAAAATAAACCAAAAAATGTTATACTACTTACTGAATGCTCAATGTCTGATAACGTTGCAATGCAGAATCCTGAAACTAAGTTTGTTAGACCATGCAATCTATGTCCTCATATGAAAAGAATTACATTAGAAAACATATATAAGTGCCTCAGGAATGAAAAATATGAAATTACTTTATCTGAAGCCCTAAGAAAAAAAGCACATAAAGCAGTCATGGATATGATAAATGTCGATTTTGACCCTCTTAAGGGACACTTTGATCCCAGTTTGTCGGCAACTAACGTCAAGGTTATTTAAGAAATGGGACTCGGTAGTTATGAGTCAAAGAGATTACCTAGTGGTTCTGTTTTAGTAATTGGTGCTGGTCTTGCTGGGCTATATCTAGCTCTAAAATTGTTCCCAAGAAAAGTTTATGTTCTAACATCAAAACGCTCATCTAAAGGCGCAGCTTCTGCGTGGGCCCAAGGAGGAATAGCTGCTGCTTTATCAAAAAATGACTCTATAGAACTCCATAAAAACGATACAATTAAAGCCGGTGATGGGTTGGTTGACCCGGAAATAGCAAAGATACTTGCCTCAGAGGGACCTGGCTGCGTTCATGATTTAAGCGCTCTAGGGGTTCCATTTGATAAAAATAGCGACGGAGAGTTATCTCTTTCTTTGGAGGCAGCTCACTCAACAGCCCGGGTTGCAAGAGTTAAAGGTGATACAAGTGGAGCAGAAATCATTAAAGTAATGGTATCGCGCGCTCAAGAAGCAGAACACATTACTGGAATTATTGGGTGGAGGGCAGAAAGTCTTCTAACTGATAATAATGGTGGGGTAACAGGAACTTTAGCAAGAAGGGATGATGGCGCAATTCTTAGTATTGAGGCTGATATTACCGTTTTGGCGACAGGCGGTATTGGAGGACTTTTCTCAGTTACCACAAATCCTAGGACTGCTCGAGGAGATGCATTAGGCATGGCTGCAGTAGTTGGTGCGCAAATGCGTGACTTAGAATTTGTTCAATTTCACCCTACAGCTATTGACATAGGTCGCGACCCCGCACCTCTAGCTACGGAGGCATTAAGAGGACAAGGGGCTATTTTAACTGACTCCAATGGTATTCGTTTTATGGATAAATATCATAAAAAAGGTGAGTTAGCACCACGGGATGATGTAGCAAGGTCTATTTTTTTAGAAATAGAGTCTGGAAAACAAGCATTTTTAGATTGTAGAAAAGCTATAGGTGATAAATTCCCACTAAATTTTCCAACTGTTTTCGACAGTTGTATGGATGCAGGAATAGACCCCCGAAATCAACTAATACCAATTGCCCCTGCAGTTCACTACCACATGGGTGGTATTGCTACGGACAGTTACGGACAGACTAACCTCAATGGTCTTCTAGCCGTTGGGGAATGTAGCGCTGTTGGGGTTCATGGTGCCAATCGACTTGCAAGCAATTCTCTACTTGAAGCAATCGTATTCGGAGATCGAGCAGCACGATATATCAATGGAAAAAATTGGGAGAATAAACACTCGCAAAAAATTAAAACGCAACCATGGCTATCCATGGGTAAAGAGGTAAGTCACTCCCTTAGAAAAGCTATGACATTAAATTGTGGTGTACAGAGAAATGATAAAAAGTTAAACACACTTATTAATCATATAAATTATTTAATAGAAAAAGTTGGGCCCGCTAACCCACTAGTCGCATCAAAGATGATAGCATCATGTGCCTTAGCCAGAGAGGAATGTCGGGGAGCCCATTACCGAGATGATTTTAATTTTACAAAGAAAAATGCAAAATCAAGCTATATAACTTACGACATGTTGGATTAAAAATGAAATATAACCTAGACGTTCCTCCCTCAATAATTGAACCAATAGTACGCTTAGCGCTTAATGAAGACTTTGGTAACTATGGCGATATTACATCATCACTGTTAGTACCAAAGTCAGCTCAAAATAAATTATACATAAGATCACGCTCTGACGGTATCATTTCAGGCTTACAGCCTGCAAGGATGACATATGAATTAATAGATAGCACAGTAAAGTTCACTCCTAGATTAAAAGATTCTGATTCTGTTAAAAAAGGAGATTTAATTGCAACTGTAGAGGGATCAGCACTCTCTTTATTAGCAGGTGAAAGAATTGCTTTAAACTTTATGGGAAGGTTGTCAGGAATAGCAACATTAACGGCTAAATATGTAGCCCTCGTAAAGGGTACAAATACAAGAATTGCAGCTACAAGAAAAACAACGCCTGGTTTAAGGGCTCTGGAAAAACAAGCAGTGTTAGCTGGTGGGGGCTTTACTCACCGCGGGAGCCTATCATCAAGTATAATGATCAAAGACAATCATGTAGCTTTTGCTGGTGGTATGGAAAATGCTTTAAATACCATAAATAAAAATGCAGACCACATGGCACGTATCAATATTGAAGTGGATAAGATAGATCAACTTGATGTAGTGCTCAAATACAGTCCCGATGTGATTCTATTGGATAATATGAGTACAGAAAATTTATCTCATGCAGTAAGAATTATCAGATCATGCGATAGTTGCTCTCCAAAAATTGAAGCCTCAGGTAATGTCAGCTTAAGTAAAGTGGAGAGTATAAGCAAAACTGGAGTTGATATAATTTCAATAGGTTCGCTTACGCATAGTTCTCAAAACTTTGATTTAGGAATGGATTCTAACTAAAAGCTGATTTCCTTATCAAAGGTTATGTTTCCAGGACTTACAAGGCTCACATGAGCAATCCGGGAGTTCCAATCAATGTCCATTAAGCCATAGTTAGGTTCATATTGCATCGGAGTAGTACGGTAAGGGCCTGACTCTATACTCGTATCATTATTTTTTGATCGCCAGTAACTTCCAGGCAAATTCAATGATGATGAGGTAACCTCATGAATTTTAAAAGGGGCTAAGTCTTCACGTTCATAAAATGCGCCGGCATGCCGGTCTCCCGAAAGAATAATTAAATTTTCAACATTTGTGTCTTTGATTAATTTGTAGAGCTTATTTCTTTCATACGGCATAGTCCTCCACGCTTCCCAGCCATGGCCATCAGCAATTACTTGTATTGTACTCACAAGGATACGCAGGTCAGCAGGCTTTTCAAGCTGTTCCTTGAGCCATGACCACTGCTCTAATCCCAGTAATGTTCCTTTCTCTGATGTCGAGGGAATATATCTTTCTTTCCCTGGAGCATTATATTGATCCGTAGGCGTCAACTCTGTTCTGAAGCTCCTAGTATCTAGCATTATGATTTGAATTCTTTGTCCCTTTTGGCCTAGGGTTTTTGAAGCATAAATACCCTGCCTTTGATAACGTACATCTCCGGGCGGAATATCCCAGGCTTTTAGGAACAGGTTTTTTGATTTTTCCTTAAACTTATAAGATGCCCCACCATCATTTAATCCATAGTCATGATCATCCCATGTTGGAATTACAGGAACTTGGTCACGGAATTTTTTAAATTGTCTACTTTGTGCTAACTCTTGATAGGCAGCCTGCATTTTGGGCATATTGGGGTCATCAAAAATAGGGTCTTTATAGTAGGCATCACCATAAACATTATCACCCATAAAAATAAAGGCATCAGGTTTTTCAGCAGCAATATTATTCCATATTGATTGGTCTTTTTTCTCTGATAGACACGACCCAAAACTTAAACGGGTTATAATTTCTGGAAGAGCTTTTGAGGACATAGAAATGATTTCCGCATCATTTCGTTCTAAGCTTACTTTGGTTTTTGAATTATCATCAATCTCGCTTTTACAGCCTTGCAAAATTGCACTAATTATAATTAATTTAATAAAAAATTTTAATGTTGGGAAAGCATACATAATATTGTTCTTATAAAGGTGTCTTAAGCTAGTTTAGTATAACTAATTTAGTTTAACGTTGCAAAGTGTATAAGTTGAAAATACCAAACAAAATTTGAAGAGATTATACTAATCAGATATCTCGCGAAACTTGAACCTATAAAACATATGACTCCCTATTTTCCTAGTTGGTTTGAGATCATTTATCCAGGGAGGACTAATATCAACGGTATGGTAATGTGTAGAACTTTCAGTAAATGGCCTAACGCCACCTATCATAATTAATTTAGCTATATTTTGTGATCTTTTCCAATTTTTTTCTTCAATTTCGCCAGAAATTGAACCGTCACATGTAAAGCTAAACTGACACCCCGTTTTACGATCTGACCCCTGAAAAACAACTTCACATATTGTATTAGGAAAATGCTTAGATTTCCGTCTATTCAAAATAACTTCAGCAACAGCTTTTTGTCCAATTAAGCTCTCTGATCTAGCCTCATAATATATTGCCTCCGATAAACACTGATGCTGCTCTATTGCTGATTTATAATTATAAAAATAGCTTCTTTGAAAACTAGAGTGAAGATCCAGAATATTACTTTTCCTGTACTTGTTATTCAAATAATTTTTATTTTGAAGTGATTTAGCTTTTATAGCCCAAAAGTTTTCTTCTCTTTTTTGAAGAGAATTTTTAGATATTACAGGAAAAGTAAAAAAAGCAACAGTAAAACAAATTACCACAATAGCCCAAGGGAGTAAGGTATAACTTTTTAAGTTCATAAAGTTTCCTTTATGTCTACAGTAAGATCACAGTTAGGAATTTCTATAAAAATCAGTTTACGCTCTCTTGGATAATATAGCCGCTTGGGCAGCTGCTAACCTAGCGATCGGAACGCGATAAGGCGAACAAGAGACGTAATCTAATCCCAGGTTATGGCAAAATTCTATTGAAGAGGGGTCTCCTCCATGCTCACCGCATATACCTAACTTAATATCACTTCTTGTTTTTCTTCCTTTTGAAGTAGCAATATTGATTAATTGACCAACACCATCTTGATCGAGTGTAACAAAAGGGTCTTTTTCAATAATACCCGCCCTTACATAATCTGGTAAGAATTTACCGGCGTCATCACGTGAAAGGCCATAAGTTGTTTGAGTAAGGTCATTTGTTCCAAAGCTGAAGAATTCCGCGTGGTGAGCAATCTCCCCTGCAAGCAATGCGGCTCTCGGTAGCTCAATCATTGTGCCTATTGAATAGTTTTTAGCGCCAATTTTATCTGCTAATTTTTTGATGATATTACATAATATTTCTAATTCTTCAGGTGAAGAAACTAACGGTATCATTATTTCAGCATTAAGTTCTTTTCCGGTTTCACCCTCAACTATAATCTGAGCTTCAAATATTGCTCTAGCCTGCATTTCATAGATCTCAGGATATGATATTCCAAGTCTACAGCCACGGTGACCCAGCATGGGATTAGTCTCTGCAAGCTCTCTTGAACGCAACATAAGTTCTTTTTTTGGCAAACCCAAGGATTTGGCAACTGATATAATATCGTCTTCTGTATGTGGTAAAAATTCATGCAAAGGAGGGTCCAATAATCGGATAGTACATGGACGACCTTCCATTATTCTGAATATAGCAGCAAAATCTTCACGCTGTACTGGTAAGATTTTTGCCAGTGCGTCTTGTCTTCCCTTTTTATTAGATGCTAAGATCATTTCACGAAAATGGGCTAACCGGTTTTCTTCAAAAAACATATGCTCGGTTCTGCATAATCCGATCCCCTCAGCACCAAAATCTTTAGCAGTTGTAACATCCAGGGGGGTTTCTGCATTAGCCCTTATCCGAAGGGTTCTTGCAGTGTCAGCCCAATTCATAATTTTTGAAAAATCACCAGATAATTCAGGTTGCATCATATCAACCGAACCGAAGAATACTTGGCCGGTTGCTCCATCAATTGTTAAGGTATCTCCTCTTTTGACAACCCTATTCATTACTGAAAACTCTTTAGCTTCATAGTTAATACGGATATCTCCAGCTCCAGAAACACACGGTCTACCCATACCCCTAGCAACAACTGCCGCATGCGATGTCATTCCCCCTCTAGCAGTTATAATAGCTTCAGCAGCATGCATTCCGTGAATATCTTCTGGACTAGTTTCTGTTCGAACTAATATAACTTTTTTACCAGCTTTTTTTAATTCTTCAGCTTCATCAGAGTCAAATACCACTTCCCCAATGGCTGCCCCCGGAGACGCAGGCAGACCCATGGTAAGTAGATCCCTTTTTGCATTCGGATCAAGTGTTGGATGTAATAATTGGTCCAGTGATAAGGGGTCAATACGTAATAGCGCGTCATCACTGGAAATTTGTCCTGATAATGCCATATCAACTGCTATTTTAAACGCTGCTTTCGCGGTCCTCTTACCTGAACGCGTCTGAAGTAGCCAAAGTTTTCCTCTCTCAACTGTGAATTCAATATCCTGCATATCCTTGTAATGATTTTCTAATGTCTCAAAGGTTTCGGAAAGCTCAGCGAACACCTTGGGAAAAGACTCTTCCATAGACAGGCTTTCTTCTCCCATTTCTAAACGGGCTACCTTAGTCAAAGCTTGTGGAGTCCTTATTCCAGCTACAACATCTTCTCCCTGTGCGTTTATTAAATACTCACCATAATAACTTTTTTCTCCATTAGATGGATTCCGAGTAAATGCCACACCAGTTGCTGATGTATCACCCATATTTCCAAACACCATTGCTTGAATATTTACTGCAGTTCCCCAAGCAGCGGGTATGCTATTAAGTCGACGATAAACAACAGCGCGTTCATTCATCCAACTTCCAAAAACAGCATCAACTGCTCCTTGCAGTTGCTTCATAGGATCCTGTGGGAATTGATAGCCTAATTCACGAACCACAGCAGTTTTATATTTATCAATGATAACTGCCCAATCATCAGATGAAAGCTCTGTATCAAAATTGTAACCTTGGTTATCTTTATAGATTTCTAATATATCTTCAAATGTGTGGTGATGTACACCTAATACAACATCAGAATACATTGTAATAAAGCGTCTATAACTATCCAACGCAAAGCGTCTATCACCTGAAAGTTTTGCTAAACCTTCAACAGTTTCGTCATTTAAACCAAGGTTTAAAACTGTGTCCATCATGCCAGGCATTGATGCACGCGCACCTGAACGCACAGATAACAATAATGGATTTGAACTACTTCCGAATAACTTTCCTGTTATTTTCTCTATAATTTTCAAGCCATCATCAGTTTGAGTACTAAGCTCGTCAGGGTATTTATTACCATTATCATAAAAGCTAGTACATACATCTGTAGATAAGGTAAAACCTGGAGGAACTGGCAATCCAAGGGATGCCATCTCCGCTAAGTTGGCTCCCTTGCCTCCAAGTAAATTTTTCATCGCTGTATTGCCTTCAGCTTGCCCTCCGCCGAAAGAATAAACCCATTTTGTCATGAACTATGACCCCTATATTTTAGCCCGTAATAGCATCAAAATCAGCTATTTCTAGGGCAGTATCACGTAACATAATTAAAAGTCTAAGGTTGTTTGCCCGTATATCTGGGTTTTCATCGTTTACCTTTACTTCATCAAAAAAAAGATCTATTGGGTTCCGCAACTTAGACAGCGCTGTCATAGCCATAGAATATGACTCATTACCCATTTCAAGCACTATATTTTTTCGGGCTTGAATTAGTGCTCCTAATAAGTTTTTTGCTCTATAATGCGTCAATGTGTCAACATCACCGCATGGTAATTCAGCCTTTTTCTCCTCTGCTTTAAGTATATTGCCTGAGCGCTTGCAAACAGAAAGTAAGTTTATACCTTCTTCTGTAGACAAGAATGCCTGCAAAGATTCAACACGATTCGTAGCCGACAAAAGATCATTAGCGTCACGTTTTAAAACAGCATTAATAAGATCTTGCCTCATACCATTATCACGAAGGTAAACTTTAAATCGCTCAGTAATAAAAAATAAAAGACTATCAATAACTGAAGTGTCCAATTCAGGCAAACATGGTTTGGCGATAACTCTAGAAGATACTGCCATTTCCAAAATGTTTGAAATATTTAATTTTATCTTATTTTCAAGTATTATTCTGACTACCCCTAATGCTGCTCGCCTCAAAGCGAATGGGTCTTTAGACCCTGTCGGCTTTTCTTGTATCCCCCAAAAACAGAGTAATGTATCAATTTTATCAGCTAAAGCTACCGCGATTGCTACAGAATTGCTTGGGACATTATCGCTAGGGCCTTGTGGCTTATATTGATCTTCAATCGCCTTAACGATATCTTTATTTCCACCCTCTGCGGCGTAGTACATAGCACCAATTTGGCCTTGCAAACTAGTGAACTCAACAACCATATTTGTTACAAGGTCACATTTTGCTAACCGCGCAGCTTTTTTTACAAGTTCAGGATCTGCATTAAGATATGGAGCCATTAAAGTCGCAAGCACTGCAACTCTTTCAGATTTATCTCTAATAGAGCCAAGTTTTTTATGAAAAACTATTGAGTCTAGTTTTGAGTAGTTTTCTTCTAAATCAAACTTCATATCCTCTTTTTGAAAAAATTTGGCATCTGAAAGCCTTGCGGATAATACTTTACCATTACCCTTTGCAATTTCTGCTCCGCCATCGGGCGCAGTCTGATTTGAAACTACAATAAAGTGTGGGGAGAGTTTTCCAGTAGATGGATCTCTAACTGCAAAATATTTTTGATGAGTTCGCATGGATAGCTTTATTACCTCAGAGGGTAACTCTAAAAATAGAGGATCCATATGACCTAATAAAACATTAGGCCACTCGACTAAACCTGATACTTCATCAAGTAATGAAATATCATCAATTAATTCCAATCCATTTTCAGCACAAACATTTTTTGCATCATTAAGGATTTTATTTTTTCTATCCTGATGGGAAATCATTACATGTCCCTCATTTTCAAGTTTATGGCAATAATCAGAGAAGCTTTTTACAGTAAAAGGGCCCTTGCCGTGTCTTCTGTGACCTTCGGTCATTCTATCCGCTCTTATATTATCGACTGCACAATCTATTATTTTGCCATCAATCAGGCAAATGATACCTCTTAGAGGCCTTACCCAACGAAAACCAGACCTTCCGGATTTCATTGATTTAGGCCAAGGAAAATTATTCATAACAGACACTAAAATCTCAGAAACTATTTGGTCGCTATTAAGACCTTTTTTTTCAGTTTTAGTATAGTAATAATCACCTTTTTTTTCATCAACCTTGATTCTAGCGTCAGACAAATTGGTTAGCCCAGCACTTCGAAGAAATCCTTCAATTGCTTTTTCTGGAGCGTTAACCCTTGGTCCTTTTTTTTCTTCCGAAAGGTCTGGAGACTTGAGAGGTATATCAGCTTTAAAAATTAACCTCCTGGGGCCTGTATGATATATTATTTTTTCACACAACAATCCTTCTCTTTTTAACCCAGACACCATGAGTTTCGAAAAATTTTCTCCTGCTTTTAATTGCATTCTAGCAGGAATTTCTTCACTGAGAATTTCAATAAAAAGTTCTACCATTTTTAATTTTTCCATGCTTTTTCTTTAATGTTATTTTCTTTGTTTACATAAGAATTAGCGCAAGCTTTAGTGAGATCTCTAACACGTTTTATATATTCTTGCCTTTGTGTTGGTGAGACAACACCCCTGGCATCAAGCAAATTAAACAGGTGTGATGCTTTTAAAGCGTGCTCATATGCGGGCAACGGAAGTGCAATATCAAGCTCAAGAAGCGCCATGCATTCCGCTTCAGCAAATTTAAATTTCTCTAAGATTTTAATTGTATCAGCGTACTCAAAATTATAAGCAGATTGTTGCACTTCATTTTGGTGAAATATATCACCATATAATACTTCAGGAGTACCATTACTTTTATTTTCTTCTGTGAAGACAAGGTCATAAACATTATCAACCCCTTGCACATACATAGCTAGGCGTTCTAATCCATAAGTTAGTTCACCTGAAACAATATCAAGCTCGACTCCTCCTACCTGCTGGAAATACGTGTACTGACTCACCTCCATACCATCACACCAAACTTCCCAACCCAAACCCCAAGCACCAACAGTGGGATTTTCCCAGTCATCTTCAACAAAACGAATATCATGCAAGTCCATATCAATCCCTATAGCAGCTAGGCTACCAAGGTATAACTCTTGAAAATTAACAGGGTTAGGCTTCATTATCACTTGAAACTGATAATAATGTTGCAACCTATTAGGGTTTTCACCATATCTGCCATCTGCAGGTCTTCTAGAGGGCTGAACATAGGCAACATTCCAAGGCTTATTACCTAGGGATCTCAAAACTGTTGCAGGGTGCAATGTTCCCGCCCCTACCTCCGTATCAAAAGGCTGTAAAATTACACAGCCCTGACTCGCCCAATAATTTTGCAAAGCAAGGATTAATCCCTGAAAGGACTTAACTGATTTAATATTATTTTTCATTTTCATAACCACAGGGTTCTGATGTTTAAGTTATGACAAACCTAGTTAGAAACCCATAAATTTCAACCCTTAAGGTTGGTGTATTTGATTTAACAATCCCGCACATTTAAACACATCAACTGCATCTTCAAAATCATCATCTAAAACCATCAAACGCCTGGGTATAATACCAATAGATCCCTCTATTATACTAACATTTTCATCCATGGTAAAAAATGGTATGTCAGCTTCCTTCAAAATAGCCTGTGCATAATTTAAAGTGGCTAAGTTTACAGTTTTTAATATTGGGGTCATTATAAAACTCAATTTATGCCCTGCGACAGCAAAAGCTCTTGTAGGTTAGTTTTTAAAACACTAATAGCATTAATCAATCTTAAAAAACCCTACAAGGGGAATATGTGAGCGCTCAACCACAACTTATTAATAAAGTAGACCGAAGTCCCTCTGAAAGACTATGGGAAATGGCTGCTAGTGACATGGCATCTGTTGATCAGATAATTTTAGAAAGAATGCAAAGTCCAGTAGGTTTAATTCCAGATCTCGCAAAACATTTAATTAGCGCAGGTGGGAAACGATTAAGACCCCTACTGACTGTAGCAACATCTTTGATGTGTGGATATAAAGGGGACAAGCATCACAAACTTGCTGCTGCTGTAGAGTTTATCCACTCAGCTACACTCCTGCATGACGATGTAGTAGACGACAGCACGCTTAGAAGAGGTAAAAAACCAGCCAATTTAGTTTGGGGAAATAGCCCCTCAATTCTTGTTGGTGATTTTTTATTTGCACGAGCTTTTAATTTAATGGTTGAAACTAATTCGTTGGAGGCACTTAAAATTTTATCAAATGCATCCTCTATTATAGCAGAAGGAGAGGTTAGACAGTTAGCTGCTCTAGGAAATATGCAGATGGATGAAGACTCTTATATGCAGGTTATATCAGCAAAAACCGCTGCATTGTTCTCAGCCTCCACTGAAGTTTCAGCTGTTATTACAGCTCAATCTGATGAAAAAAGAAAAGCACTCCATGACTATGGCTTAAAAATTGGCCTTGCATTTCAACTAGTCGATGATGCGCTTGATTATAGTGGATTTGAAAGCAAATTAGGTAAATCATTAGGGGATGATTTCAGAGAAGGAAAAATGACCCTACCAGTTATTCGTGCCATTGAGTTTTCTAAGCATGAAAATGATAGTTTTTGGCACAGAGTAATAGTTGAAAGAAACCAAAATAATGAAGACTTTAAAAAAGCAATGCTATTGATAAAGAGCTCAAAATCTATCGAAAGTACAATAGAATTAGCTAGGCAATATTCACTAGAAGCAAAAGAGCTTCTTAATGTTTTTGATGCTAGCCCATGGAGAACTACATTACAGGAATTAGCCAGTTACATAGTTGAAAGAGCAAGCTGAAAATAATGACTACAGGCCTTTACCAATATGTTTCAGCATTATATCTCTCTTAACAAAATACCTAACAGATGCGGCTAATACAATTGAAATTAAAAGTATCCACATAGAAATTCTAATTTCTTTAATTACACAAAAAATAGTTAAAGATGAAAAAAATATCCCCGCAGCTAAGTATGCTAAAGACACTCTAGTGTGGCTTATACTTTGAGCAATTAACGCTTGGTACAGGTGACTTTTATGCGCCGAGAAAAAAGAACCTCTAAGCCTCACTCTTCCTAACATAGTGATAAAAATATCAGATAAAAACGGAAGGATTAAGAGCGGACCCACATATAAAAGATCAAGATTGCCTGTCTCTTTTACTAAAAGCAATGCAGATAAAGAGAAAATAAAACCCGTTAAAAGGGAACCGGTATCTCCTGCAAATATTTTGGAATTATTACCAAAATTAAAAGGTAATAATCCGAGTAAGCTAAAACATAGTGTAAGTCCCATAATCATTGTAGTTACGGCCCCCAATATAAATGCAATTATAGTTAATGAAGAACTAGCCAGAAACATAAAACTAGCCATTAGGCCATTAGCACCATCCATAAAGTTAATCCCATTTATACAAACAAATATCCATAGGACTGAGCCAATTAACCCGGCTAAGTAAGGCAAGTTAATTGAACTATAAAACCCTGGCAATGAAGTAACTGGCCCAGTAAGAATTACAGCTGAAATTGAAACAAAAAATATTATTATAGATTTATGTATACCTCTTATTTCAAAAATATCATCAAGTACTCCCAAAAAAGAGACTATTATTGCACAAACTAAAAAATAAGGTAAATCCTTAGATAAGGGCACTTCAGGAATAAAAGTATTTATTAAAATTAGCGAAAACCCTAACGCAGCAATTATTCCTAACCCGCCACCAGTGGGGTTTGTTTTAATATGGATAGAACGATGATTAGGATTATCACTCAAATGCACTAATACCATAAGCTTGCAAATTAAAAATGAAATAATGAAACATCCAAGCCCTATATAAAAAATATCTGAATTCAATAGTCTCATTTATTTATCGCCTAATATAGTAGTCTCGCACCACCAATCAGGCGCTATAGATCTGATTGCATTAGCCGCCTTTAGAGATGCTCCTGCATCTTTAAAAAGACCATAACATGTAGGGCCTGAACCAGACATTCGTGCAAGACAGCATCCAGTCTGGTTATTAATGACGTTCAAGACGTCCCCAATAATAGGCTCCAGTAATATAGCGGCAGCTTCGAGGTCATTTCTTCCATTTATTGCTCTGATAAGTAAAGATCCTTCCGAGGTAGTCGGTAATACTGAACCATCTTCAACAAACATTTCATCAAAAGCTTTAAATACCTTTGCTGTTGAAAGGCTCACCCTGGGGTTAACCAGTACTGCATTTAATTGTCCCAAACCAGGACAAAAGGATAAGTTTTCTCCAATACCACCCATTTGTGCAGTTTTTGAAAACAAGCAAACGGGGACATCAGCACCAAGCGACAAGGCTGCCTGAATGCTCTCAGTATTGAAAATACGCATTATTGCAGCAGCATTTGCACTACCCCCTCCAATACCTGCAGATACAGGTAAGTTTTTTACCAATTTAACATGCTGCGGAGTACGGTTTATTGCTTTCAGCGCTTGAATTGTTGAGTTAGATTCGTTTGCATTAAGCATGTGTCCAAATGGACCCGTAATTGATATTTTATTTTCTTTTGAGGGTGCAATTAAGATTTCATCTGCGATATCGGAAAAAACAACAAGACTGTTTAACGGGTGATAACCATATTGAGAATGGGAAATGTCATTAACTTTAGAGTCCACATGAAGCGTTAAGTTAATTTTAGCTTTCGCTCGCTCTTGGTATTCATAAGTCACTATGATTGAACTCCAATATCATGGTGCTGATAAACAAACTTACCATCTAGTTTTTCAAGTATATAATTTTTTTCTTTCTTAGTAGGATTATAATTTAAAGCTCGTTCCCATTGGTACATTGCCTCTTTTTTTCTTCCAATCACCCAATAAATATCTCCCAAATGATCTATTATTGTCGCAGAAGTTGGAGATAGTTCTACAGCAGCCTCTAAATTAAGCTTGGCTTTTTTTAAATTCCCTAACTTATAATAAGCCCAACCTAAGCTATCGATTATTGCGCCACTATTCGGGCTTAATTCTACTGCTTTTTGTATCATCTCAAGCGATGTTGATAAATATTTTCCTTTTTCTATCCATGTATAACCTAAATAATTTAGTGCATCAGCATGATTAGGGTCTATAGATAAAACTTTTTTAAAGTCGGCTTCCGCTTCATCCCACTTGCCAATTCTCTCATAGCAAATCCCCCTAAAATATAATACTTGAGGATTGGCATTTAATTCTTGATCAGTCATTTTATGAATTAAGCCGTCATAGACAGGCAAAGCATTAATATAATTTTCACGGATAACATATGCCCTTCCTAAGGCCTCCTGCGTAACTGCCGTTGGCTTATCAAGATTAAGTTTTTGTAAAATATTTAATGCTTTTTGATCAGACTTTTGATTCAAATATAGATTTGCAGCGGATAGTTTAGCAGTAATATCATAGCTCGATTTATCTGAGACACTTAGGTAAAGGCCCAAAGCTTCTGATGGGCGTTTAGTATTCTCAAGTAATTCTCCAAGCCATATAGTTGCTTTATCATGATTTGGGTCAAGGTCTAATGCCAACCGTAATAAAATCTCGCCCGCATCGCTTGAACGATTAGCAACAAAAAACCAATAAGAGGGCTCTGTTAAAGCTCTAGCTGCCTCTTGTATCGCTGTTTTCTCAATATTTTTAGTCTTTTCAGACTTAAGTAGCTTTATGTATCTTTCAATTTCGCTTCCCCCACGGAGATTATTTTCTTTTAGATAGTATTCGAGTTCAAGTAAGGCATCCTTATTTCTATCTATTGAGATTAAGAATCGTGCTTTTGATAAATAATACTCTGTTCGAAGTTGCCCACTATCTTTAACAAGTTTAAATGCCTCTAAAGCTCGGTCTGTATCTCCAATTAACCCCTCAGCTTTTGCAATTTGTAATTGCCCTAGGTTTTGGAAATAAACGCCACCTTCGAGAAATAAAAACTCACCGCGAGCTTTATCAATGTCCCCTAAAGCTACAAAGTTCCAGCCAGCTAATAAACCCTTCATAATACTAATGGTAACCTCATCAGTCTCACGAGTTAAATACTGAGTTGCTGTTTCATGAAGTCCTTGGGATAAGGCCCGGTATCCTAACACAAAATTACTTAAAGGATCATTTTTATCTTTTTTATTGATAACCTCAGCATGCTGATGTGCTAGAGCTAAATTATTAGCTACTATGGCAGAACTAATAGCTTTTTGCCCAAGAGAAACTTCAAAATCAGAATATTCAAAAGCAGTAGTTAAATAATCAGATCTAAATTGTGACTCTTTAATTCTACTCGCGTAACTACCAGCCAGAAAACTACTAAAGACTGTAGTCTCAGACTGAATGGGCTGAAGGCGGGCTGTTGTACAAGATGCCAATATTAGAAAAGACACTAACGAAGAATAAATTTGTAGTTTAAACAAAACAACTTTCCAGTTTTAATGTTACATATTAGGGTAGTTTGGCCCACCGCCGCCTTCAGGAACTGACCATATAATATTTCTACTTGGGTCTTTAATATCGCATGTTTTACAGTGTACGCAATTTTGAGCGTTAACTTGAAAACGGGGATTTGAACCATCCTCTTCTCTTAAAACCTCATAAACACCAGCAGGGCAATACCTCTGTGCAGGCTCATCAAAATTAGGCAAGTTAAAGTCAATTGGAACTGTGGAATTAACTAATTTTAGATGACTAGGTTGTTCTTCTCCGTGATTTGTGGCTGAGAAAGATACATTTGTTAAGCGATCAAATGATAATATACCATCCGGTTTAGGGTATTCTATTTTTTTAAATCGGTCTGCTTTTCCTGTTGAAGCAGCATCGTCTTTACCGTGAGATAAAGTCATTGTTCTTCTTCGGGAAAATAGCTTGGTAACATTCATTATTGCACCAATTAAATTAAACTTGGCAATAGTAGCAGACCACATATCAATCCCGCCAAATAACATTCCACCAAGAAAAGGACCAAACCTTGCATTTAAAGGTGCAACATTTCTTACCGGCCTCAAGTCGCGGCCAACAGGTCCATTCCTTAAAGCTTCATCATAAGATAACAATTCTGTTCTTTCTAAACCAAGAAGCATAGCTGCGTGAGCAGATTCTGCAGCATCAACGCCGGAGTGCATAGCATTATGGTTTCCTTTTATTCTAGGAAGGTTAACCAGTCCTGCTGAACAACCGAGCAAAACCCCTCCAGGGAAACAAGCTTTAGGAACAGACTGAATTCCACCCTTAGTGACAACTCGAGCACCATAAGCAACACGTTTTCCTTCATCTAAAACTCGAGATATTTCCGGATGATGCTTCCAACGTTGCATTTCAGCATAAGGGTATAAGTGCGGGTTTTTATAATTTAAATCAACAATATATCCAAGGTAAACTTGATTGTTTTCAGCATGATACAAAAATGAACCACCACCAGCTTTCCAACCTAAAGGCCATCCAGCTGTATGAACTACCAAACCCTCTTGATGGTTTTCAGGTTTAACATCCCAAATTTCTTTCATTCCTAAGCCAAATTTAGGGTAATCAGATAGTTCATCTAGAGAGAATTTACTTATAGCCTGTTTTGCAAGTGAACCCCGAGCGCCTTCAGCTATAAAGACATATTTACCATGAAGCTCCATGCCCGGCTCATACCCATCACCTTTTGTTCCATCCTTGGAAATTCCAAACTCGCCTGCGACTACACCTTTAACTGCTCCAGACTGATCATAAACCAACTCTGAGCATGACATCCCAGGGAATATTTCAACACCCAAAGCCTCAGCTTGCTCTGCTAGCCATCGACATGTGTTAGCCATAGAAACAATATAATTACCATGATTTTTCATTAAAGGAGGCATAAGAAAATTAGGAACCGTAAATGATCCACTTGGGCCAAGAATGATAAGTTTATCATTCTTTACCTTATTCTTAATTGGAGATCCTTTAGTCTCCCAATCCGGCATTAAACGGGTAAGACCGCTCGGATCCAGCACTGCACCCGATAAGATATGTGCGCCAACTTCAGATCCTTTTTCAAGAACGACCACATTGTAGTTTTCATTCAGCTGCTTTAATTTAATTGCAGCTGATAGTCCCGCGGGTCCAGCACCTACAATGACAACATCATAATCCATGCTTTCACGTTCAAAATGATTTTCTTTATTTTCATCCATTTATAGACTCGCATTTATAAAAAATATTACATAGGCATTATACAGAATAGATTAGCAAAACAAGCATTCGCTTTGCCGCAGATGCCTCAATAGTAATTTTTGTGAAAAAGAGACTTAAAATCGATGCTGAACATAGCAATTTTAACGGCGGATCCGGCCAATTATTCAAACAAGAGAATGATTAGTGCTGGAAAGGGTCTCGGGCATAATGTTTACACTTTACTTACTCATGAGCAGGTCATTCCGTCTCATGATCACATATACTTATCAGAACTTGACCGAATTCCTGATGCGGTCATCCCCCGCATAGGTGTATCACTCTCCGATTTTGGTCAGAAACTCATAAATATTTTTGAAAACGCCAATATTCCAACGACTGTTTCCTCATACGGATTTATAAATTCTCGTGATAAATTTTTAGCCGGCCAACTATTAAGCAGATGCGGGTTAGCCATACCCAAAACTACATTATTTACAAATATAAATAAGTTAAATGACGCCATTGAAAGCATCGGAGGGTATCCATTTATATTTAAAGCAGTAAAAGGAACCCAAGGGGATACTGTTTTTTTAATCAATGATATTAATACTGCTAAAAAAATAATTTCAGAATATATTAACGAACGTCGACCTTTTTTGATACAAGAATTTATAAGTGACAGTGAGGGTTCTGATATAAGATGTTTTGTTATAGAAAAAGAAGTCGTTGCTGCCATGAAACGCACTGCTAAGTTTGGAGATTTTAGGTCGAACATACATGCTGGGGGTCTCGGATCTATGACTGAAATTACTCATGAAGAAAGAAAAATGGCAGTTGATGCTGCTAACTTTTTAAACTTACCAATTGCTGGGGTCGATATACTGAGGTCAAATAATGGACCCAAATTACTTGAAGTGAATTCATCATCCGGCCTTGAAGAAATAGAAAGGGTAACAAGCATAAATATTGCTCATAAAATAATAAAGTTAGTAGAAAAAATGGTATATAAAAATGAATGAAGCATTAAAATCTGCTCTCGATTGGTGGTCACAAGTTGGTGTTGAAACGCCGGAATTAAATTTACCTCATACTCAAGAAAATTTAATTACACAGACTACAACTGAAAAAAAAGTAGAGATACAAAAAAAACCAATAAAAACAAACGATAGACTTCAAAAAGACTTAAAAAAAATAAAAAACCTCGATGATTTAAAGATTTATATGAGTGATTTTGAAAGTGCTGCCCTTACTGATAGTTCAAGACAATGTGTGTTTTCTAGAGGAAATCCAAAAGCTAACTTGATGGTGATAGGCGACAGTCCAAGTAGCCATGATGATAAAACTGGTCAACCATTTGTGGGGCCTGAAGGGCAATTACTTGACAAAATGCTTGCCTCGATAAACCAAACTGAAAACAATACTTATATAACAACTGCTATTAACTGGAAATTACCCACTCATAAAAAACCTTCAGATGAAGAACTTAATATTTGTATTCCATTCTTGAAGCGGCATATTGAACTAGTATCTCCAGCTATATTACTTTTAGTTGGAGGCGTTTCACTCCAAGCCCTTACAGGACTTACCGCAATTATGAAGAATAGAGGTCAATGGCAAAAAGTTAATTTTTCTAATAAAGAAATAATTGCATTACCAATTTACCACCCAACTCTATTAATGAAACAACCTTTACTAAAAAGAGAGGCATGGAGAGATTTGTGCACACTTAAGGAAAAGTTAATCAACTTTAGTAATCGAACAAGTTGAAACATGACTTGAACAATTTACCGACTGAGTATACATGCGCGCATCACAATAGAAATAAATTGGAAGCACTATCTTGATCCGCTCAACACTATCTACATTTGCTAACAAAATCTCTATACCAGCGAGGCGGCGTCATGGCCCGCTCACATTTGATTTTAATCGAACAAAAGTTGAAGTCTTATCTGGATTGACAGTAGCTCTTGCACTTGTTCCTGAAGCAGTAGCTTTTGCGATTGTTGCTGGAGTTGAACCATTAGTAGGTTTATATGCAGCATTTATTGTTGGCCTTATTACAGCATGTATCGGCGGAAGGCCTGGTATGATATCCGGCGCAACAGGGGCTTTGGCTGTTGTAATGGTTGCATTGGTTGCTCAGCATGGGGTCGAATATTTATTTATAACTGTAGTTTTAATGGGTATAATGCAAATAATCGCAGGTATTTTGAGGCTAGGAAAATTTATTAGGCTAGTTCCGCACCCAGTAATGCTAGGTTTTGTGAATGGACTTGCTATTGTAATTTTCTTGGCACAACTCACTCAATTTCAAACGATACCCGCTACAGCAGGTGAAACACATGGACCATTTAATATGCTCCACGGAACTTGGATGAGCGGTATAACTCTTTACTTAATGTTAGGTTTGGTAGCTCTTACAATGTTTATAATTTGGGTTACACCAAAAATTACTCTCTTTATACCAGCACCATTAGCAGGAATCGGTATAGTTGCGGCTATAGTAATCATATTTGGAATCGATGTTCCTCGTGTCGGAGACATGTCATCTATCGAGGGAGGATTGCCTGTCTTTCATATTCCTGATGTACCCTTCAATTTAGATACTCTAAGAATTATACTGCCTTACTCATTAATACTTGCCTCAATAGGACTTATAGAAAGTTTGCTGACATTGAATTTAGTAGGAGAGATAAAAGAAGAACGTGGGGGAGCATCACAAGAGTGTGTTGCCCAAGGCATAAGCAATACTGTAACTGGATTTTTCGGCGGTATGGGTGGCTGCGCAATGATTGGCCAATCTATGATAAATGTGAAGTCCGGTGGCAGAACTAGACTTTCAGGTATATCAGCATCATTGTTTCTGTTATTTTTCATATTGTTTGGATCACACATTATTGAAGAAATACCATTGGCCGCTCTTGTTGGGGTAATGTTTATGGTAGTAATAGGTACATTTGCTTGGCAATCTTTTTCAATTATGCGCCGCATTCCAACTATTGATGCTCTTGTGATCATCTTAGTAACAATTGTAACTGTCTGGCACGATTTAGCGATTGCAGTAATTGTAGGTGTAATAGTATCAGCTTTAGCATATGCATGGAATGCAGCTCGACGCATTAATGTTAATACTGAAATTAACGAAGATACTAAAATTTACATGCTAGAAGGCCCTTTGTTTTTTGGCTCAGTTGATGTTTTTAGTTCATTATTCACAATAAAAGATGATCCAAATATCGTAATAGTTGATTTTAAGAATAGCCGTGTCGTTGATCAATCAGCCCTACAAGCAATTGAGGTACTTGCAGCTAAATATACGCAATCAGGAAAAGAAGTACGGTTAAGACATCTTACGCGGGACTGTCATAAACTACTAAAACGGGCGGGGCAATTAATGATAGACTCTGATGATGACCCAGAATATGGTGTCGCTGTAGACTATAAGGTTAGGTTAGGCCGCTTAGGTGGCGGTCACTAATTTATAGGTTTTTTCGATTTATTTTAAGTTTTAGTCTATTCTTCTTTTCTCTATATTTTTTAATTTGCTTATTAGAAAATAACCAAAGTATGAAAAATATAAACGATAAAATTAATGTAATTTCAATATAGTAATTCATTGTGTTTTAACTATCCAACCTCCGCCGAGTGTTCTTTTAGCAGAACTTTCTGCACTGTAGAATACGCAAGCTTGACCGGGCGATATTCCTTCATCCGGCTGATCTAGCTCGACTATAATTTCATCACCCTCAAGCAAAAAAGTAGCAAGTACCGGTGAACGCGTAGACCGTACTTTTACTCGAAGTTGGAACCCGTCAAGGTTTTTATTATATTCCCCCTTACCAAGCCAATTAATGTCTTCAAGCCATATTTTTTTACGCTTTAAAGCTTCTCTTGGGCCAACAATAACTTGGTTTGTGTTCTGATCTATTTTTATCACAAAAAGAGGGTCTTCCCCGGAACCATCTGGCAAGCCAAGGCCGCGGCGTTGACCTATCGTGTAATACATTATGCCTCTATGTTTACCCAATACTTGACCATTAAGATGAACAATATTACCGGGTTTACCAGATAAAGGACGTATTTTTTCTATTACATCCGTATATTTACCTGTTGGTACAAAACAAATATCTTGGCTATCAGGTTTACTTGCAACATTAAGACCAAACTTAACAGCTAAAGACCGTGTTTCAGACTTACTAAAGCTTCCTAATGGAAATCTTAAATAATCGAGTTGCTCTCTTGTTGTTGCGAACAAGAAATAGCTTTGGTCTTTTCCATGATCATGAGCTCTGTGAAGTTCCGCTCCCTCAGTGCCCATTATTCTTTTGATATAATGTCCAGTCGCCATGCAATCCGCACCCAAATCTTTGGCAACTGCTAAAAGGTCATGAAACTTTACTGTTTGATTACAACGCACACATGGGATTGGTGTGGAACCAGCGAGATAAGTATCCGCAAAATTCTCTATGACTTTTTCGCGAAAATTATCTTCATAATCTAGAACGTAATGAGGAAAATTCATCATTTCTGCTACACGTTTAGCATCATAAATATCTTGTCCAGCACAACATGCTTTAGCTTTTTTAATTGTTTCTCCGTGATCATATAATTGTAGAGTTACACCAATTACATCATATCCTTCGCTAGCCAATAAAGCGGCACAAACAGAACTGTCAACGCCGCCGCTCATTGCAACAACAACACGTGTATCAGAATTTGCTTTAGCAAACCCCAGAGAGTTTAAATATGTATTATTTGATCCGTTCATTTTATAAGCTTTGTTATAAATTACTTAACATTTAAGGAAATATAAACTCTATAAATAATCTTGCAAGAGCAGGCTTAATTCATAGACAAATAGTTGCCTAATTCAATTGCACGCTAGGCCGCTGTAGCGCTACGATCTTCAGCCAATATTGTTAACAAACTTTCTTCATTTGGAGCAGCCCTTAACCTCTGACGCATATCTGGCTTGCGTAATGTTCTAGAAACTTTTGCTAAAGCTCGCAAATGGGCTCCACCAGCATTTTTTGGAGCTAACAAGAGAGTTACTAAGTCAACAGGTCTCTCATCAATTGAGTCGTACTCAATGGGTGTTTCAAGCCTTGCAAATATTGCGTGTACTTCAGTTATTCCCTCAATTCTTGCATGCGGTAGGGCAACGCCAGAACCAACACCAGTTGAACCAAGTCGCTCTCTCTCCATTGCAGCTAAAACTATATCACGGCAGGCAATATCGGCATTATTCAATTTACTTGACTTAAGAAGCTTAGTGGCCATTTCTTGCAATAACTGTTTCTTACTGGTAACGTTCAAGTCACAGAGAATATTGCTTCCATGAAATAAATTATCATTACTCATTATTTAAGTTCGCATTCTTTCAATAAATTATAAAGGCATTAACAAGCTTCAAAGCTAGAGCCGCCCATTAAACCCAAAGTAATGAGAGGTCAACACAAACAAAATATAACTATCTCATTACATAGTAATGAAAATAAGATTATTTTTTCTATTACCCAATATTGTCAATTGAAGGGTCAATCCATCCAATATTCCCATCTGAACGCTTGAACACTACATTAAGTCCGCCATGTCTTGCGTTATTAAAGACTACTACGCCATTATCTGCTAACCCTAATTCAAAGGCAGCCATTCCAGGCGTAAGTGTTCTTATTTTGCTTGATTTCTCAGCTATTACTAGGGGCTCCGTATTTCCATTATACTCCATATCGTCTTCAGAGTTGTCAGTTATTGGGTTTTCCAAAACAAACATTGTACCATTTTTAGCTTTAGCTTGCTTACTGTGATCTTTTAACCGTCGTTTATACCTTCGCAAACGTTTCTCTATATGTTCAAGTGCTTCATTTGATGCAGCGTAAGCATCTGAAGCCACTCCCTGCCCCTCCATAGTTGCACCTGAAGGTAAATGTATCGAACAAACCGTCTTAAACCCAGAACCTTCTTTACTAACTGAAACTTGGGCCTCGCCCTCGCGGTGAATATATTTATCAATCATTTCCTCTAATCTTCCCGTGATACGATTACGGAGTGGTGTTGAAACATCTATACCTTTAGAGAAGATTTGAATTTGCATGGAAGTCCTTTCAAGTTTCAAATATAATAACACGACTAATCTACCAATGTCCCTTTATTTTTGAGAAAAATAGAAATTTTTTACTAATTTGCCCTCTTCTCGAATTTGCTTCGTAATAAATTCATGAAAATTTTAAATTTAGATAAATTAAGACAATGGCTAAATATCATAACCGCGCCATTAATGTGGATTTTGTCATCAATTCCTCAAATTTCTAATTATGGTAGAACGGCAAAAGAGTTCTCTGAAGCCAACGATAGCCTTTTGGTGCCATATGGCATTGCGTTTTCAATATGGCTCCCAATTTTCATAGGGTGCATAGGGTATTCAATTGTCCAAGGCTTCAAGGTTAATCGTAAAAGGGAGATTTATCGCAAAATTGGATGGTACACAGGCGTAGGATTTTTAGGTGTCTGCATGTGGTCTATTTTTTCAGCATGGGGGTCTCCAAATTTTTCTCTGTTGGGAACAGCTGTAATATTCATTCCAACAGTCTATTGTCTTACAAAATCCATGGTTATATTATCTGATAACTCAACAGCCATAGATGCATCTGAAAAGTATTGGGTTTTCATTCCTGTTAGTCTTATCGCGGGATGGACCTCATTAGCTATTTTTTTAAATTGGGCGCCAATAGCTAACATAGCCTTTGGTACATCACTTTATGACACAACAACTAATATTTTTGTGCTTGTATTAGCGTTAATCTGGGCAGTAAAAATTACATACATGTCAAACGGAAATCTTGTATTTATTTTTGCAATACTTTGGGGTCTTTCGTGGCTCATAGTAGACTTTACTAACAATAATAACCTCAACACCCTTATAGGTTACACAACAATATTTGGTATTTTTCTTATAATTGTCAGTACATACCTGTCTCGTAATCCAAGAAAGAAATTTGAAGAAAAAAAAACCTAAAGTTTACAAAATAAATTATTCAATTAGTACAAGATAACCGACTACATTCTTTCATATATTTGAGTAATACTAGCTTTGCCTTCGACGTGAGTTTGCTGAAGAGTATTGTCGTCAATTAATTCGATTTTTATTTCGTTCACAGAGCCCTCATAATCAGACATAGAACTTACCATAGCTGTTTCAACAGCAGTTCCTGACTCATCAACGCTAAATGAACCAAACCCAAAATTTTGAGATTTTTCATTCTGAAATCTAACATTATTCAGCCAAATAAAGTGACCTCCACCAATCATCTTAGTTTCATTATAGACGGTAGAATCATCAGTTCCGGATATTGCAGGTGATCGGCTTTTAAGTTTCCAAAGTCCGTCGTACTCTGATATATCTCTAGAAACAGTGTCCCACTGCTCCACCATATCAAGAACACGGCCATCTTCGTATTTCATACCAATGATAGTTTGTTCAAAACCATTTTCAGTTTGGTCAATATCTACATCAAAACTATAACCTGAAACTGGGCCATCGTGATTTACCCTAGGAACTTCAATCATTACTCCGTTCGACCAAGTTGCATCTCCAGCCCCAACATCTATGTTGTCAGTAAGGGCATTATTAAAAGCATACATGAAACGACCATTAGTATAAATTTTTATTTGCTTTCTCTTTAATTGACTTATTTCACTACCTTCAGTGACGGTTACACTTGAGAGCAAGTAAGCACCATCTGGTAGAGCTGGTATCTCAGCGGTTACCGATAATAGTTCTGGTTCATCTACTTGTATATCTTCAACTGCAACTGAACAGCTACTCATTATCATTACTGTAAATCCAAAACATATTTCTTTAAAGTTCATCATTTAGCCGCCTTTTTTATCTGGGAATTATTTTCTTAGTACAATATTATCTCGAAATACAAGCACAAAGCAAACCTAGTAATTAAGAATTTAATACGGGTAGGCTTTAATCATTACCCTTGAATTTTTCAGCCCAAATTTCGACATCATTATCTTCAATTTTTGTAAAAAGTACATCAGGTGAATTTATTTCGTGACCGAAAGGTAAAGCATCGATTAAGTGAGCAATGGTGTCAGAGGACCCAAAATTCCAAGATCGGTTATTTTCAGGAATATTCATCGCATCTAATACCTTAGATGCTGCGTCCGGTATTATGGGCTGTGCTAAAATACCAAACAAAGATACTAAATTCAAACCAACACGTACACCCATTGCAGCTTGGTTAATGTCAGTTTTATAATGTGTCCAAGGAGCTGCTTGGGTTAAATACTCATTACCAGCTGCCCATATAGCTCTCGTTTCAGACATAGCTTTACGAAATTCTCTTTTTTCATAAAAACTTATAAGCAAAGGTATTCTCTGGTTAAGTTCTTTTAATAACCATTCTTCAGCAGCAGTAATCTTACCACCCTCTGGTACTTTTCCTTGAAATTTTCCACATGCATATTTAGTTATTCTATTTACAAAATTTCCTAACACGTTTGCTAAGTCTGAATTTACAGATAATTGAAACTCTTCCCAAGTAAAAGCTGTATCAGAGCTTTCGGGAGCATTCGCCATTAAATGCCATCTCCAATAATCAGAAGGCGCTATATCCAGTGCTTGGTCCATAAAGACACCTCTCTTTTGAGAAGTTGAAAACTTCCCTCCATACCAAGTTACCCAATTAAAAGCCTTTAGGCGGTCCACTAACTTCCAAGGTTCACCAGAACCTAAGATAGTAGTAGGAAAAGAAAGAGTATGAAATGCTACGTTATCCTTTCCCATAAATTGAACGTATTTAGTATTTTCTGCACCTGCATCTGTTCTCCACCAGCTTTTCCAGTCTTTTCCGTTTTCTTCAGCCCAATCTTGGGTCGCAGCAATATATGCTATTGGCGCATCAAACCATACATAGAAAACTTTTCCCTCAAAACCTTCTCTTTTGGACCCATCTGCATTTAAAACAGGTATGCCCCATTTTAAGTCTCGAGTAATTGAACGATCACGAAGGCCTTCAGCAAGCCATTTGTGGGCTATTGAAGTTGCTAAGTGAGGCCACCCCTCCGCCTTGTTAACCCAATCTAGTAAATCACCTGAAAGAAATGACTGTTTTAAGTAGAGATGATTTGTATCCCTTATTTCCACGTCTTTGGAACCAGAAACAGCTGAATAAGGTTCAATTAAATCAATTGGATCAAGTAATTTTCCGCAACTATCACACTGATCTCCTCTTGCTTTCTCAAATCCACAGTTAGGACAAATACCTTCAACATACCTGTCAGGTAAGAAACGACCATCAGCATTGGAATATACCTGTTGAGATACACGTTCTTCAATGAGACCCTTTTCTTCAAGAATATTCGCAAAATATTGTGTTAACTTGTGGTTGCTTACAGACGAGGATCGACCAAAATAGTCATATGATAATTTGAATTTATCTCCTGCTGACTTTTGGGCTTCATGCATAGCATCACAATAAGCTTCAGTCTCCTCAGCTTCAACTTGCGCGGCAAGTTCAGCTGGCGTTCCATGCTCATCAGTTGCACAAATATATAAAACATCGTGACCTAAAAGGCGCATTGCACGTGCATAAACATCGGCTGGCAGCATCGAACCCGCTAAGTTGCCAAGATGTTTTACGCCATTTATATATGGGAGCGCAGAAGTTATTAAAATTTTTGACATATTTAACAACTACTAGCGCTACAATGATATCGTGCAAGTGTCGATTTCCTTAAATAGCAAAATTTATAACAATTCGAAAAATAAAATATAAGTTTTCATCCGAAAGAATGTTTATTCTGATATCAAGTTAATATATAATTTTATAGATAACGTATTTTCTATCTTGCAACAGTTTAACTACGAGGCTAAAGAGCCTTCACTTTAATTTAAAGTGCCCCTATAGCTCAGCTGGTAGAGCACCTGATTTGTAATCAGGGGGTCCGCGGTTCAAGTCCGTGTGGGGGCACCATTTCAGTAATTCATCAATCCAAATAATGTCATATCAAACTTCGCTTAGAAGCTCTTTTAAATTAAACGAACTGGTAATTAAGCTCTTTGTGTAATTCTGCCTCGGCCTTTCAAAAATTTCTTGAGTAACACCCTCTTCAATAATCTTTCCATTTTTCATAACCATAACATAATCGGCCATCACTTTTATAACTGCAAGGTCGTGACTTATGAAAATATAAGATAATGAGAACTCACTCTGTAAAGAACGTAAAAGCTCCAAAACCTCTTTTTGTACTGTTCTGTCAAGCGCTGAGGTCGGCTCGTCAAGCACGACAACTTTTGGCTGAAGCACCATAGCACGTGCGATTGCTATTCTTTGTCTTTGCCCACCAGAAAATTCATGTGGAAAACGATTGCGGACAGATGGGTCAAGACCAACCTTTTCTAAAGTAGAGAGAGAAAGCTTCTGCCGCTCTACTTTACTTAACTGAGGCTTATGTGTTTGAAGACCCTCTTCTACAATATTTAAGACTGTCATGCGAGGTGAGAGAGAGCCGTAGGGGTCTTGAAAGACCATCTGCAACTCTTCACGCAAAGGTTTAAGCGATTTTAAAGGTACCTTATCTATATTGTTACCTAGGTAAACAATTTTACCAGTGCTTTCTGTTAATCTTAAAAGCGCACGTCCAAGCGTCGACTTTCCAGACCCACTTTCTCCAACAAGACCTATCGTCTGGCCTTTATGCAATCTAAGGCTTGTGTCTTTAACGGCATGAAACCGTGTGTCTTTTTGTAAGAATCTTGGTGCATGACCATAGACAACATCCATTTTTTCGGTCTCTAGGACAATATCTTGGGTCTTTTTGACTGGCTCCTTAGCACCCTCCGGCTCTGCATCAAGGAGCGTCTTTGTATACTCGGTTTTAGGCATTTTGAATATAGCGTTTGTTGAACCAAATTCTTTTACTTCGCCGTTTTGCATAACATAAACTCGCTCAGCAAAAGCCTCTACAATACCTAGGTCATGGGTAATAAAAACAATACTCATCCCAAGTTGCTTATTAAGCTCAGCAAGCAATTTAAGAATTTCAGCCTGCGTTGTAACATCTAGAGCCGTTGTTGGCTCATCAGCAATTAGTATGTCTGGTTCATTAGCCAGCGCCAGCGCAATCATGATACGTTGACGCTGTCCGCCCGACATTTCATTTGGAAAAGATTTAAATCTTCTCTCCGGATCAGGAATTTGCACTTGTCGCATCAGTTCTAACGCGCGTTTTTTTGCTTCGCTTCTGCTTAGTCCTTTGTGAGCACGCAGAGGTTCCATAATCTGCTCACCCACGCGGTATAACGGGTCCAATGAGGTCATGGGCTCCTGAAAGATAATAGAAATTTTTGATCCACGTATAGAGTTCAACTCTTTTCTGGGTAGGTGTAAAATATCCTGGTCGTTAAAAAGAATTTTTCCACTTGCTTTACCATTAGAAGCCAAAATTCCCAAAACTGACATTGCGATCTGGCTTTTACCAGAACCACTTTCTCCCACAATAGCAACAATTTCACCCGGAGCGATAGCCATTGAAACACCCTTGACAGCATGAACCACGCCATCAGGGGTATCAAAATCAACAACTAAATCCTGAATATTGAGCACAGAGGTTTGCGTGTTCATACTATCGGTCCTTAGGGTCTAAAGCATCGCGCAGCCCGTCGCCTAGAAAATTGAGCGCAAATAGTAAAATTGACATAGTTAAAGCTGGGAAAATAAGTAAATAGGGATCATTTCGCATGTATCTAGCCCCTTCAGCAATCAAAACCCCAAGCGAAGTTAAGGGTTCTTGAACACCCAGTCCCAAAAAGCTTAAGAAACTCTCAAGCAAAATGACCCTGGGTATAAGAAGGGTCATATAAACTACAACTGTGCCGGCAAGGTTTGGAATAATGTGACGTTTAATTATATTACCCTGATTTACACCAAGGGCCTCAGATGCTTGCACAAACTCTTGTTGTTTCAATTGTAGAGTCTGACCACGAACAATTCTTGCCATATCTAGCCACTGTATGCAGCCAACAGCTATGAAAATAAGAAAAATATTATTCCCAAAAAATACCACTAAAAGAATAACAAAAAACACAAATGGCAAAGAATACAGCAAATCGACAAATCGCATCATAAGATTGTCAATATTACCACCGACAAAGCCAGATACAGCCCCATAAGTTACCCCAATTATCAAGGCAACTCCTGTTGCAAGTGCGCCAACCATTAGAGAAATCCGAAGTGAAACAAGAATTCGAGTGAGCAAATCACGACCGTTCTGATCTGTCCCCATTAAAAACCGTAAAGGCTTAATATCAGCTGATATGACTCCGCGCTGAGGGTCAGCTTTTAATATTTCAAGGCTAACATTTTGAAAAATATCAGCCCGCATTAGATATCGAGTAATACGTGGATCAAGTGGCTCTTGCTTACGATTAACAACGCTAATCTTTACGTTATCTTTTGAAATATTTATATCTTCCATATCTACTCGCGCACGGCTCAAAGCGCGCTCTGTGATAGGAGTAATTTGTTCCTGTTTTGGATAAGCGCCAATCGAAGGCTTTTCTCCAACAAAGTGATTGTAGACCTCATCATAGGAGTGTGTGGATACCGCAGGGCCAATAATTGCAGCGAGGGTCATTCCAATAATTACCCAAAAAGATACCATCGCGGCTCGGTTACGTTTAAGACGAAGCAGGGCTGTATCAAGAAGCGAACGCCCTTTTACAACGCCCTCTGATGGTTTGTTATCATGGGTTAATACCGTCTCAGTCATAACGCACCCGTGGATCTAGAACAGTGTAAAGTAAATCGACAATCAGATTAAAAACCAGTACAAGTGTAGCGACTATTATGACTGTACCCATGACCATCGTATAATCACGGTTCAGAGCGCTAGTGACAAAATAGCGGCCAATACCGGGTAAGTTAAATATCTGCTCAATTACAATTGAACCCGTCATTAATGCTGCAGCGGCTGGCCCCAGATAACTCAATACAGGTAGCAAAGCTGATCTCATTGCGTGCTTTCCAACAACATGGGTTATGGGCAAACCATAAGCACGCGCTGTTCGAATATGGTCTGATTTTAGGGCCTCTAGCATGCTGCCGCGCATTAATCGCGTTACGATAGCGATTTGTGGAAGAGCAAGAGAGACTACAGGTAGAACCATCTGAGATGGGCTTCCCCAACCCGTTGCCGGTAGTATGCTAAATGTAAGGGCAAAAATAAGCGTCAGAATTGGGGCGATTACATAATTTGGCGTTGTAATGCCAAAGGTAGCAAAGGTAACAATAAAAACATCTGTTTTTTTATTTTGATTAAGAGCAGCAATACTCCCCAGAAAAACTCCAATGATAAGCGCTAGTAATAGAGCTGTGCCCCCAAGAGTTATAGAAATCGGCAAACCTTCGGCTAATACCTCATGAACTCGCTTGTCACGGTATACAAATGAAGGCCCCATATCACCTTGCAACAAATTACCAATATAAATAAAGTATTGTTCGATTAGTGGTTTGTTAAGCCCATAGCTGGCCTGAATGTTTTCTAGGACAGCAGGAGCCAACGGGCGTTCTTCATCAAACGGACCACCGGGCGCAATTCGCATCAGAAAAAAGGTCAGCGTTATGATAGCGAACAAAGTTGGGATGATTGTCAAAATACGTTTAAAAGCATAGTTTAGCATTTAACTACCCTGACTTTTTAAAAGATAAAAACCGAGTCGGGTTTTTATTCATAACATTACTCTGCCAATTCTCAATTTCAGGAGAAACTAATGTAAAAGAAGAATAATAAAATATAGGAAGAAAAGGCGTAGCACGCATGATCATTTTCTCAGCTTGTTGTAAAATTTTAGCTCGCTTACTTAGATCAAGCTCATTAGATGCCTTGTCCATCAACGAGTCATATTCTGGATTGTTGTAACGAGCATAATTAAATCCCGTATTATCAGATTCTAGTAAAAAAAGAAAATTATATGGGTCAGAATAATCTCCAATCCATCCTGCGCGTGCAACCTGAACCTCTCCAAGATCTCTTAAATAAGCGTAATGAGCAGCTGCGTCCCTAATCTTATAAGTGATCTTAATGCCAATTTCCGACCACATATCAGCGATAGCCGTTGCTGTATTTTTGTGGTTCTCTCCGCTATTATACATAAGCTCTACAGTGACGGGCCTATCTTTACTAATACCCTTACGCGCCATAATTGCTATAGCCTCATCCTCACGGTCCAGCATGGACATATTAAAGTAGTCTGTCTCCGGAGAGCCCGACGGATAATTGTTAATGCCTAATGGAACAAGACTCTGCGCAGGTATCATCCCAGGCCAAATTTCTTCAGAAAGAAATTCACGGTCTATGACCATACTCATAGCACGGCGGATTTCAGGGTCTGATAAAAACTCGTCAGTCGTATTTAAAGCGTAGTAATAGGTTCCTAAGTAAGGAACGATGCGCAAAGAGTCCTCATAAACTCTCAATCTTTCAAGGTCCTGCGCAGGAAGGTCAGAGCAAACATGAACTTCTCCTGCCTCCCAAGCTCTCACACAAGTCGAACGGTCTTCAAATGGAATAAAATGTAATTCTTCTATTGAAACATTTTCAGCGTCATAAAAGTACTCATTTTTAGTCATAACAATCCGGCTGTTAAGCGTGTATGAATCTAATACATATGCTCCGTTTGTAACCAAATTCCCGGGTTTCACAAATTGGTCTCCCAAGGTTTCCACTGACTTTTGATGAAGCGGCTTCCCTGTCTGGTGGGTGAGTTGTTCTAAGAAATAAGGCGTCGCTTGCTCAAGTTGAATTATTAGTGTTTTATTATCCACTGCTCTCACGCCTAGCTCAGGCACACTTAGTTGACCTAAATTAACCTTCTCAGCATTTTTAATAGGGTATAAAAGTGTAGCATATTTTGCCGCTGTTAATGGATCCATAAGACGTTGGTAAGCAAATACAAAATCATGAGCAGTTACAGAGTCGCCATTGGACCACAATGCATCATCTCGAAGGTAAAAGGTGTATGTCAAACCATCAGGTGAGATATCCCAACGCTCAGCAGTGCCAGGAATAACTTTTGCATCTTCAGAAAAGTCAACCAATCCGGAATAAAGGTCATCCATCAATCGGCCCTCTGAAGTTGTAGAGGTTCCATGATGGTCTAAAGTTTCTGGATCTCCATCATTTCCGCGGTAAAAAATCTGGGCGCTAGCTATTGAAAACCAAAAACTAGAGACAACAAGGAAAGTAATGAAATAGCTTAGTCTCAATTTACAACCTCTAATAATTCAATGAAAAGTGCAGGCTTATTTAAAGTTTTTACGTTTGGACTAAATTTCTTAGAGGGTCAAATGTTATAATATAAAAATATTTGATTAAATTATAACTACGCATAGTTGACTAATCTAACTGGACGCCCAGGAGCTATTTCCTCAACTGCTTTAATAATTCCCTGAGCATCAATACCATAATATCTGTAAAGCTCAGATATTGTCCCTGTCTGTCCAAAACATTCAACACCAAGTGCGCGTGTCCTGTTCCCCATTACAGATCCCAACCAAGAAAGGGTTGTAGGGTGAGCATCGCAAACTGTGATTAAACTTGCTCCTTGAGGTAAATCTGAGAACAATCGTTCAATGTGACTTAAAGCCTGTCGATTGCCGTTTTGGCGACGCTTCTGAGCGGCGGACCATCCTCCTGAAAGTCGGTCTGCTGATGTAATAGCCAAAATGCCAATATCACGCATATCCTCTCCCATAAACCCTGCGCTTTTTATCGCTTCAGGGGCAAGTGCACCTGTATAAGCGATTACAGCTCGCGCATTTGGGCCAGGGCGTCGTAACCAATATGCACCATTAATAATATCACTTTTCAATTCAGAGGATATATTTCGAGAAATTTGTTCAAGTGGGCGAGTAGAGAGCCTAAGATACACAGAACCGCCTGTACTATCGTCTAGGCAATTATCTCCGCCTTCACTCTCGGAACCATCGTTTTGCATAAATTCAAAACCAAATTGCATAATCACAGCGAGTTCATCTACAAACGCGGGTTCAAAATAAGCCAATCTATCTTGCGACATACCGATTAAGGGCGTGCCTATAGACTGATGCGCACCACCCTCTGGAGCCAACGTTATTCCTGACGGAGTCGCAACCAACATAAAACGTGCATCCTGGTAACATGCGTAATTCATTTGATCTGCAGCTCTGTAAATGAAAGGATCATAAACCGTTCCGATAGGCAGAATACGTTCACCGTTAATAGAATGCGAAAGACCAAGAGCAGATAGCAATATAAATAAATTTGCTTCGGCAATACCTAGTTCAATATGTTGGCCTTTAGGAGAGGACGCCCATTTAAATGTAGAGGGAACTTTCTCATCACGAAATGTATCATCAACGGGCACTCTGGAAAACAAACCGCGGCGGTTCACCCAGCCCCCTAAATTAGTTGACACAGTCACATCCGGTGATGTGGTTACAATACGATCAGCTAAGTCAGATTTTGCTTTACCTATATCGTTAATGATTTGCCCAAAACCCATTTGGGTCGATATTAATTTTCCTCGATTGTTAGAAGACAAAAAACTATCGGGTATGGTGACTTTTGGAGCGGATAGATTACGCATGCCAGCTTTAAAAAAATCGGTTTTTTTTATGTATTTTTGTAACACATCTGATGATGTTTGCGTGCCTTCCCATTTATCCCATTCGTGACCCTCTCGAATATTCATTCGTTTCCGGAATACTTCCATTTGGCTTGGATTCATAAGGCCCGCATGATTATCTTTATGTCCTGCCAATGGAAGATTATGACCTTTTATTGTGTAGCAAATAAATAATGTAGGGCGGTCATGTAATTTAGCTGCTTTAAAGGCTTTTGTAAGTGAGTGCAAATCATGGCCCCCTAGGTTACCCATAAGCTCTTCCAAATCTTCGTCATTAAGGCCTTCGATAAGTGTGAGTGTATCAGGATGCTCAGAAAGGTCTTTTTTAAGACGCTCACGCCAACTCGAAGCCCCTTGGAAGGTGAGTGCACAATATAGTTGGTTAGGGCATTCTTCGATCCACTCACGTAACCACGCTCCCCCTGGCTTAGCAAAAATTGCTTGTTGCAATTGACCATGTCGCAAAGTCACAACATCCCAGCCGAAATTTTGGAACATATCTTCAAACTTTTGAAACAGACCTTCATGTACGACAGCATCTAGAGATTGACGATTATAATCGACAATCCACCAACAATTACGAAGATTATGTTTCCAGCCTTCAAAAAGGGCTTCATATATATTACCTTCATCCATCTCTGCATCTCCAATCAAGGCGACCATGCGTCCTTCTTTGCGTCCATTCATCCAATCATGTTGAGTTACATAGTCTTGAACGAGTGAAGAAAATAATGTTTGAGCCACACCTAAACCAACAGAACCTGTTGAAAAATCAACATCATCAATGTCTTTTGTGCGCGAAGGGTAGCTCTGTGCCCCGGCAAACCCTCGGAAATTCAGAAGTTTTTCGTGCGTTTGTTGGCCTGCCAGGTATTGAAGAGCATGGAAAATGGGAGATGCGTGAGGTTTAACTGCGACGCGGTCTTCTGGTTTTAGCGCATCCAGGTAGAGAGCTGTCATTATTGTTGCCATTGAAGCACAGGATGCTTGATGGCCGCCAACTTTTACATCATCTTCTGATTTCTTGCGCAAATGATTTGCAGAATGGATAGTCCAAGCTGCTAGCCACAATAAACGTTGCTCAATTTCTTTTAAGTAAGATAAGTCTTTTACTGACATGGATTTTTCTCATACCGTTTGTACTTATTTGGATATTATAAAAAATCCAATCGAGTTACCCAGCAAATAAGTATTTACTTTACCCTATAATTAGATATTAAACCTAAATATTTAATAATAATTAGAGAATATGACTAAATTAGATCGAATTGATAAATCTATTCTAAAGGCTGTCCAATCCGATGGACGCATTTCCATATTAGATTTAAGCGAAAGTGTAGGCCTAAGTCCCACCCCCTGTGCTAGGCGGCTCAAAAATCTTGAGAAAAACGGAATTATTTCAGGTTATCATGCCTCAATAGACGAAAAAAAAATCGGCTTCGGATTTTCCATTTTTATTTCCATACAGCTCGATAAGCAAATTGATGGCACATTAAAGTCTTTTGAAAGTACAATTTCATTATTTCCAGAAGTAGTAGATTGTTGGCTAATGACAGGAAATCGAGACTATTTAATGCGCGTTGCTGTTGAGGACTTAAAAGAGTTTGAACACTTTCTCACAAGTAAATTAAATAAAGTTAAAGGAGTTGCCTCCATTGAAAGCTCCATTCCACTTAGACAAGTGAAGTCAAGTTCTTCAAGAAAAATTTAAACTACATATCAGTTACAATTAAAAATCCCTTGTAAACGTGTTTGCATTCGAATGCACTGTAAGTTATCTACTATTTAAAATTTGGGGCAATTAGTTATGGAAAAATTTGGTTTATTAAACTGGACAATTGTTATTGCATATCTAGTTGGCAATTTATTTCTGGGCTGGTATCTTAGCAGAAGGGTGAAAACTGCTAAAGATTATTATCTAGGTGATCGCTCTACACCCTGGTGGGCTATTGGCATCTCCGTTATTGCAACTTACGTCAGTGCCCTTTCCTTCTTAGGCGGCCCCGCTTGGGCATATGGTGATGGTATGGCAGCATTAGCTATTCACATAAATTACCCGCTTGTTATGTTTGTCGTTATCGCAGTATTTCTCCCTTTTTTCTACAATAGCGGTGTTGCCTCAATCTATGACTATCTTGAACGTCGTTTCGGACGCTCCTCTCGCACCGTAATGAGTTTACTATTTTTAATTTCTCAAAGTATTACAGCTGCATCTATATTAACGGCAACAGCAATCGTGATTACTTATGTAACAGGAGTAGATGCTAAAATCGCTATTTGCCTGATGACTGCGATTGTACTCATCTATACTTTACTGGGTGGAATGAACGCTGTTATCTGGACTGACGTCCTTCAAGGCATTATCCTTTTTATCGGCGCAGGTATTATACTTTTTTGTCTGATCAATGCCATAACTCCTCTTTCAGGTGCACTTACCTCGCTCGCTGAAGATGGGAAACTGAATCCTCTTAATACATCACTTGATCTTACAATAGCTCCAACTGTGTGGGCTGGCGTATTCGCTATGACCCTATTCCACATCACTGTTTATGGTGCCAATCAAATGATGGTTCAACGAGCACTTGCGGCCAAATCCATTGGTGACGCTAAGAAATCTTATCTTTTGATGGGCTACGCGGCATTTTTCATATACTTTCTTTTCTTTTTCGTAGGAGCCTTACTTTACGTATATTTTGAGGGCCAGCCCTTTGATCAACCCAATGAAATTATCCTACGCTTTGCAAATTCACTGGCCATACCAGGGTTAATGGGAATTTTGGCAGCCGCAGTACTATCAGCCTCTATGTCAAGTCTGTCTTCAGCCTTTAACTCTTTAGCGACCATTTCAATTACAGATATCTACCAAAGTTTCTTGAAAAAAGATGGTAGCGATAGCCATTATCTAAAGAGCTCGCGCGTTATGACTGTATTTTGGGGCATTATGGTCATTCCCATGGCCTTCGCTTTTATATCAAGTGAGGGCTCTATTCTCGAAGTTCTGTCTAAAGTGGCTTCATATTTCGTTGGTGCAAAATTAGCTATGTTTGGAATGGGATTCTTTTCCAAGCACACCACACAACGTGGTTTGTTGATTGGAGTTGCAGCTGGTTTCTTAGGACTCTTAATAATAGTTGGTGTATTTAATATTAAAGGTATCTACCACAACATCGCTTGGCCTTGGTATGTTGTCATAGGCGGAGGTATAAATATAACAGTATCTTGGGTTGCAAGTATTGCTCTCGATGGGTTTCAAAAAGACTGGCACCCACAAACGGTTATAGGTCAAATACAAGACTTCAAATCTAAAGGAAAAATTGAAAAGCAAGACGGCTGGTACTTAATGCCAGGGCGAGCAGAAGCGCCAGTATGGGGGTTATTAGGGTTATTCATTATTATTATAATTTTTCTCTCTTGGTTTTCAACTCTAGGGTAAGTTACATATTGCATTCGAATGCAAAAATGATATGATTTTACTTTACCTATTAAACTATCCCAGAGAATTTAAATGGCACGATATATTAAAAATGGAATTGATGTAAACACTAAGCTCAAAACAGATCAGAAAGTAAGAGAAACAGTTGAAGGTATTTTAACAGAAATCGAGACACATGGGGATGCTACTATACGCAAGTATTCAGAAGTCTTTGATAATTGGTCTCCTAAAAGTTTTCAGCTAACACGTAGTGAAATCGACGCCTGTCATGATGAGCTTTCCGAACAAGTCAAAGATGATATTCGGTTTGCTCAAGCCCAAGTAAGAGGGTTTGCTCAAATCCAGCGTGACTCTATGAAAGATGTTGAAGTCGAGACTCTCCCAGGTGTTACCTTGGGTCACAAACATATTCCAGTTAATGCTGCAGGTTGTTACATTCCAGGAGGAAAATATCCTTTAATAGCTTCGGCGCATATGTCGGTAATAACAGCAAAAGTCGCTGGTGTTAAACGCGTGATTGCCTGTGCACCTCCCTTTAACGGCAGACCTCACCCTGCAATAGTTGTAGCAATGGATATGGCAGGAGCTGATGAGATTTATTGCGTCGGTGGGGTTCAAGCAGTAGGTATGATGGCCATAGGTACTGATACCTGTAAATCTGTAGATATACTTGTCGGACCGGGTAATGCTTACGTTGCAGAAGCTAAACGACAGCTTTTTGGGAGAGTAGGCATTGACCTCTTTGCTGGACCAACTGAAACTATGGTTATTGCTGACCACACATCCGATGGTGAAATTTGCGCTGCCGACCTTCTAGGACAAGCAGAGCACGGTATAAATTCTCCTGCCGTACTTCTAACTAACTCTGAAAAACTAGCACATGATACTATTGCTGAGGTGGAACGTCAGCGGCATATCCTCTCAACCGGAGACATAGCAGGACAGGCTTGGGATAATTATGGCCAAGTTATTCTTTGTGACAGTTATGAAGAAATGGTAGAAATGGCAGATTTTATAGCCTCAGAACATGTTCAAGTCATGACAGAAAACCCCAATTATTTCCTAGAAAATATGACTAATTATGGAGCACTTTTTCTTGGTAATGAAACTAACGTAGCATATGGTGATAAAGTTATTGGAACAAACCATACATTACCAACCAATAAGGCCGCGAGATATACAGGAGGTTTGTGGGTCGGTAAATTTCTAAAGACTTGCACTTATCAACGGGTGAGCGAAAAAGGATCAGTTGCTGTTGGTGAATATTGCTCCCGCCTTTGTGCCTATGAAGGCTTTGCAGGACATAAAGAACAGGCCGATATTCGTCTACGCCGCTTTTCTGGACAGAATATTCAAGGCTTAGAAAACCTTCCAACACCAAAAAAGCCAGATTAAAGTGGAAGATTTTAGAAAAGAAAAACAATATGTTCGTGATTTTATGGGGATCTTCGATAGATCCGGTGCATCAGAAATCACAGATATTTTAACTCGCCACACATGTGATGATTATCGATGGCGCGGGATGCATCCTTTTTATGAAAAAAGCTCAATACAGTCTGTAGTTCAAGATTTTTGGTTACCCCTTAGAGCATCACTAACATCACTTCAACGCCGTGAAGACATCTTTTTTGCTGGGCAAAATATTTACAATGAAACCCCTCAAGTTTGGACATGTTCAATGGGTCACTTTATGGGTTTGTTTGACAAGGACTGGCTTGGCATTACTGCGACTCAAAAAATAGTGTTTCTACCATATGCAGAGTTCCATCGTATCAAAAATGGAAAAATCGCAGAAAGTACAATCTATGTTGATATAATTAAAATAATGCAACAGGCTGGCCTTGATCCTATTCCGACGCAAACAGCTACTGCTATCATACAGCCAGGTCCTAAAACTCATGATGGCATTCAACTTGGCTGTTCCAACCCAAAAGAAACACAAGCGACACTCGACTTACTGGAAAAAATGATAAGTGATCTTTCAAATTTGAACGTCACAGGCAATGATCGATGTGGACCAGAGCTTCTACAAAAAACTTGGCACGATGATATGACCTGGTATGGGCCAGGCGGAATTGGTGCAGCTTACACAATTCAGCGCTATCAGGAACAGCATCAATACCCCTTCCGAGAAGGCCTCACAGATAAGAAGTTTCTTGGTCACGTTACGCGTTTTGCTGAAGGCAACTACGCCGGTTGGTTCGGCTGGCCAAATCTGACCAATCGTAACTGCGGCGGATTTTTAGGACTACCAGAAAGTGAAATCGAGGCAGAAATGCGTGTAGTTGATATTTATCGCCGCGACAAAAACAAACTTTCTGAAAACTGGGTTTTTATTGATATTTTATATTACTTATTTCAGCACGGTATAGATTTATTGAAAAATCCAAATGCATTAAAATACTAGCCTTAAGATCAAATAATCGCTAATGCTTATCCCATGGATACGCCAAAATTAAAAATGCGATCAACTAGTTACGACGTTGCACGCTTAGCTGGCGTTTCACAATCCGCTGTATCCCGTTGTTTTAAACCTTCAGCCTCCATTTCAAAAAAAATGCGAGAGAAAGTTATGAAGGCCGCCAAAGAATTAAATTACCAACCTAATGCAATCGCTCGGGGCTTGATTACTCGGCGATCAAATTTAATTTCTGTATTAGTTTCATCTCAAATGAACTTTTACTACCCAGAAGTCTTATTTCAATTAACAGATCGTTTCTCCAAACAAGGAATGCGAGTACTACTATTCACAATCAACGAAGAAACCGATGTGGAAGAGGCCATCAATCAAGTATGGCAGTATCAAGCAGACGGTGTAATTTCCGCTTCCTATCTATCAGTCGAGCAACATAAAGTTCTGGAAGAACGGGGCATTCCTGTTGTAATGTTTAACAGGTATTTTCTTGATTACCCAAGCAACACAGTTTGGTGCGACGCAACAGCAGCAATAGATATTATGATACAGCACCTTGTAGATTTTGGTCATAAAAATTTTGGTCTCATTGAAGGCCCAAAATATTCCATGGTAAACCGTGAGCGTATGAGCTTATCACGGAATGCAATTAAAAAATATGGAGGCACAATCGTCGCTGAAGCACGTGGAAATTATCGATATGAAAGCGCAGCAAATGCTACTCAAAGCTTAATGACCAACAAAAATCAACCCACTGCAATTCTTGCGGCCAATGATATGATGGCTATGGGAGCGTTTGATGAACTCAAAAATGTAATGGGACTTTCTGTTCCACGCGACATATCTGTCTCTGGTTTTGACGGAATTAGCGCTTCGCGTTTTGCATCTTATGAACTTACAACTATACGTCAGCCTATTGGTAGAATGGCCGAAGCAGCAGTGACCATGATGCTAGACCGAATTGAGAAGCCTGAGACTTCAAGCGAAAAGCGCGTACTCGCAGGGTCTTTTATTCAGGGTACCTCAACAGGTTTAGTTCCAGAATAATTATTACAGCTGTTGGCTAAAAATTTGATGATCGCTATTAAACTCGAAAACTATATCGGCAATATCTGGCATTATTTTCAGGTTGTCTCGAGTAATTCTTTCGAAATATTCGACAAACCTAGCAATATCATCATTTGACATAGTATGTGACTGGTCCTTTTGGCGGGTCAACGTTAATTTTTCCTCCTGCTCACTTCGCCACTTGAGGACAGTTGCAAAGTCTGGGGCTTTCAAGAAAATTAGTTTGTCTATGATAGAAAATAGTTTTTGATAATCCTGCCTTAAATAATCATTTACAGCAGCGCGCCAAATACCTTCAGAGTCTTGGATCTTCTCCAATGCATTAATTGGCAATGCAAGGTCAGTGCTTGGGACAGATCGCGAGCCAACACACCATCCTTCAAAAATAATGAAGTTTTGAACTCCCATCGCCTTAGGTCCGTTCTCTGTAGGCATACGGTCATCACTAGCCTTGTCAAAGCAAGGTAAACTAATTTCTTCATGAGATTTTAGTTCTTTAAGTTTTTTAAATGTTGAAATAGCTAAGGCGATATCATGTGTACCCGGCACGCCTCGCACCAAAAACAATGGGTGGAATTCACGAGCGCGCTTTTGACGTTCGGTCTTAGTTAGATAGAAATCGTCAAGCGATATATGGCTTCCATTAAAGCAATAAAAATTGACAAGATAGCTTGATAAAAATTTTGCAAATGTTGTCTTTCCTGTACCCTGCGCCCCATTAACGCCTATGTATAAAGGTATACCCTCTTTGCAGCGCTCTTTGATAAGTAACACGAGCTCGTCGGCATATGGAATGAAATAATCAACGGCTAAATCTGCGTAGCTTGGCGGTAGTCTTTCGGCCTCAATAAAGCTAGTAATCCAGTTAGCTTTATCCACTTTCGTGCAACCAATTTTGCAAGAGTTGATTTGTTATATCCGGCATTTCGAGAACTGGTAAATGGCCCGATCGATCAATAACAGACAACTCTGAGCCCACTATCAAGCTTTGCATCATTTTATGCTTTTCAACAGGACAAAGTGTATCCTCACGTCCACATAAAATTAGGGTTGGGACATTAACCTGTTCAAGTACCTTCGTCTGGTCTCGCCGAGACTGCAAAGCCTTGGATTGATTAATGAAAACATCAGGACCGAGAGTTTGCGCCATCGCCATGCAGAGTTCTAAAATATCGGTTCTGTCTGACCCATTGGCAAGGTAATTAGGCTTCATCTCATTGCGCATAATATCAAACAAACCGCCTCCTTGGACTTTAGCAATTTGAACATCCCGCACAGCACGCCGTTCAGGACTATCAGGCAAGTGGTTTGTATCCATTAATGCGAGACGAGTTACACGATGTGGCGCTAAACGCATTATTTCCATCGCTGCTATTCCACCCATAGATAATCCAGCCAACGCAAATTTATTTGGTGCATTCTCTAAAACTTGTTCAGCCATATCTTTAAAGTTATCATACCCCACCAGAGGGATATTAATAACAGGCATGCTCGCTGAAAATGTGGCAGTTTGAAGTGCAAATAAACGAGCATCGCACATCATACCAGGAAGTAATAATAGCGGTTCCCTCATTTTCACTAACTCTGTTTTCGAAGCTCGATAAGGAAATTTTGTAACGGCTTTACTACAAAAAAATCTGCTAGTTTTACCTCGACCACTTTAGGTGAATTTCGTGTTATAAAAATACAGGGTCTAATCATGTTCAGTTCTCAGCTTGAAGTAAGACTTGTTTCCAAATTTCGATTTCATCAAAAAGAGTAATTTCCCTACGAAGTCCCCAAGGTCCAAATTCTGCGTGACTTACACCCATAACATAAACATTCGCTCCCGTTGGCTTTCCAAACCGCCCCCAACCCTCATGGCGCCCTGACAAGGACCATCGAATAGCACTGCGAGGACTCAAAAGGTTATCAGTACGACCAATTTGATGTTCAATTTTAAACTCTGCCGCAGGAAAAGCACTACGTAATCCTACCCAAAATTTATCGGCTTCATCCCAGCCATGCACATCCTGGCCACCAGGATAAGATAAATAACAAGCACGATCATATTCCTTGGGGATGACTGAGAATTCAGTTTCCATGATTTTACGTAAAATTGAGGCATGGCGTTCTCCCCATTCATTCTTATTTCCACTTCCTGTATAAGGGCCAACAACATTGTCTTTCGGCGTAAAAGGAAATTTAATGTCACCTTCAGAAATTCGTCCGCGGGCAATCTCTTTAGGTGTTGTCCCTATTTGATTGGCAATTGCAGCATTATCACGGATCAGCCATTCATCCCAAATACGATTATTTTTGCAAAATGTATCAGCAACAGTTCTAAAAACTACACGTTTACCCGTTGCAAGACCGAAAGCTCCTCCACGATGTGTTGCTATAGATAAAAGGCGGTGAGATGAAAGAAATCCATCTTCATCGTTACCACTCCAAATGACATCTTCTCCAAATAATTTCCGGTCTGGAAATTCTGCCAGTGTTGCCATCGTGTTGAATTTTCCAGACATATTTCCTCGACTAAAACCTGAAGGCGTTCGAATTAAGATATCATCAGCATAATGCCAGTTCAAAGACGCAATATCTCGCCCTTCCCAAATCTGAGCGGTGCATTTTAAAATATAATCAGGCAGATCTATATATTGTTCGTCAAAGCCTTTCATCGACTCATCCCGCCTGGCACAACGATAGCACCAAGATTTCTAGCTTTATTAAACTCACGCATTCGGTCTAAGACCTCAACACCAATCTGGGAATAGAGATCGAGAAGATCAACTAAAACCCAGTTTTCACGGATAAGGCCATCATGCACTCCACCCTCCTCACGACGCCAAAAATCTAGACTTCGCAATAAAACCTCCTTATTAGATGGAGCTATACCCATCCAGCCATCATCTGTTATAGTAAGGCGCATGTTAGGCCAGCCTGTCTCGCAAACATAAGCACCTTCCCCAAACCAATGGGAACTCAAAGCACCTGCATCATCTAATTTTCGGTCTGGCATGCCGCGAAGGAAAGGAATCTGATGCCAATTACGAAACCCTGATGTCCCGCGGCTAGTCCCGATACCTGCTGGGCCATACCAATTAAATTGTGGATGCCAATATTGCTCAAGTTTCATCACAGATGGGTCAGGATTGCCAGGGTATTTGCAAAGGTCCGTCAACATCGCAATAACGTGGTCGTAAGTCGCTTTTCCATCACCGCTAGCCGTAAGGCCATCTTGCGTCATTGGGGCAGGAGTGCAGAGATATTTCCCAAGTTGCGGTGCCATTGGCCAAGCCCCTGCTTGCATCATGAGTTCAGGGATATCCCATATCGCTTGCATTTCAATAACCTTACCACCTTCGATACGAAAATATTCATGATAACGCATGTGGGCGAGATGGCCTGTCGGCGGGATATCAAGAAAGGGAGCTGCAAATGTACCCATATAATTTCCCATGCAACCAATCCAGTCCTGACCTTCGGGAGTGGTTCCCGCGAGGACGATCATATCGCGTCGTTCCAAATCACTCATAGCTTCATGCAAAGGCGAAAGTGCACTTTGCATTAATCCCTCGGAACCATTTACCGTGCCAAATGGATGACACAGTTTAATCTTAGAGTCCGCTGAGAATAGCTCATCCAAATAGTACTTAACTCTATTTGTCTCGAAATTTTCTGCTGACTTTTGGTAGTCTGCAAATAAAGACTTTAATGCTTTAGGTGAACTCATGTCCGCACCGACTCAAATTCAGCCCAAGCTTCTTCCAATTTTTCAATATTAAAGTCATCTTTTTTCGACGGACCTATGATAATAGCCTCATTTGAGAAAACTGTTTCGATACCCCGTTTTAATTCTGGAATGACTTCAGGCGGGATAACTAGAGCTCCGTGCCGGTCAGCATGTACTAGTTCACCCTGCTCGACAACGATGCCAAATATATTTACTGGCGTACCAATATCGACGACATAGACATGACCATGACTGGGACCAACAGACCCCGATAAAACCGCAAACCCTTCTGCCATTACATCTAGGTCACGCATCACTCCATTCGTCAGAGCTCCGTTTAAGCCTAAGCCTTTATGTACATTCGAATGCACTTCACCCCACCAACCAGCTATGCATTTAGGAAAGTCCAAGTCTTCAACTACGGCAACACCGGGCCGAGGCCCTGATGCCATTGAACGGAAATAGTCTAACCGTCGCTTACGAATAATTTCAGGTGCTTCCGTTGTTTCAATCAAGCCTGCAATTCTAGCAGTCCGAGCGAAACCAACCATAGGAGCCTGACCAGGGTTAGAATGTTGCATAGTTCCCTTTGTAAAGCGGTTAAACCCACGTTTGCCTTGAACGACTTCAATAGCGTTACAAACAGTAGGCGTATCAACTGTTTGCAAAAGAGCGAGCAGATCCTTAGGTAGTACAATTTCAGTCATAATTTAATCCTATAAAAATTCTTAGCTACATTAAAAAACATATCATCCTGTTCCGATTTAGAAAAATCCTGCGTGAGCCTCATGAAAGCTTCAAAGGTTTTCATATAGCTAGCATATAGCTTATCGACAGGAAAATTTGAGCCGAAAGCAATACGCGAGGGGCTAAACACATCAATTGCTCGAAGCACCCGTTCACGTAAACTATCAATTGACCAGTTGTGATCAAACATACCCAAACCCGAAATTTTACAAATTATATTTCCATGTTCAGCAAAGTCTTTCAGGCCTGCTTCCCAATTACGCATTCCCTCTGCGGAGAAGTCCTGCGGACTACCTACATGGCAGATTGCTACAGGAAGATCTTCGATAGATTTAAAAACCTTGGAAGCAGCGAGCAATATCGGCGGTGTAAGCTGTAGATCGAAAGATAATTTACGTTTGATAAGTGTTTTCAACCCATCTTTGAAAGCTGGATTTTTAAGCAAGGCATTTGTGCCGTTCTTAGCATCTTCAGCGGCATCGCGTCCGACAATCTGGCGAATACCACGCAGGTTTTTATAAGCTTGATGCTGGTCAAGCTCCCTCTGCGCTTTACTGTCAGTTAAATTGCAAAAAGCCACGATCGCATCCGCCATGCCATGGCAGTCCGATTGCTCCTGAACAAATTCAGTCTCCTTAACGTTATGCTCTAATGCTACTCCGCACTGAACATGAACACTGCCAACTATAGGTATATTACCATGATCCGTTTTAAAATTTGGAACAAAATAATTCTTTTGGATGGGAGAAGGGTCACCAAAGAAACGTTTAACGCCCCTCTCAGCGAGCCAAGTATGATTCATCTCATCTAGCTCCCATAAATGATGATGTGCATCAATTATCTGCGTCGGACGCATTAGCTTTGTCGTGCTGTTTCAATTTGGCGCCGTACAGCGACATCATCCCAAACTGTAACCTCTTCACGAATACGGCTGTTTATAACTCGCCAATGTGTAATACCTAAAATATAAACGGGTGCTCCAGAAGGTTCGCCATACAATCCGGCACCTGTGTGATGACCAGCTAATGACCAACGCACAGAGATGTCGCGGGCTTCGCCCAAATATGGGATATCAGCGACGTGTTCAATACGAAATTTAGCGTTAGGTAAGGCTTTAAAAAGCTCAACCCAAAACGCACCTAATTCATCATGTCCATAGAAGTTACGATCTCCGGGATATAGCCCTGATACTCGGAAATCATAAACGTCTGATAAATGCGTTAAGCCTTTGGGTGTAAGATAGTTACCCAACATGACTTGTGCGAAAATATTTGGTTGGCCTTCGACATAACTTGGCTTTTCAAAAGTGGGTATTGATTGTTCACATACAGCCGCATGGGTGGCCTTATGAAATGCAATCAAAGAATTGCCGGCTGCAATATCTGCAACTGCAAGCTTAGTTGCAATCTCATCAACATCAAACCCCATATGAATAACCATCGCCGCATAATCACGAGCGAGCCATTCTTCAAATATTTTATTATCTTTACAGGCGCAATCAGCTATGGTGCGTACACGAACTTTGTTTCCTGTAGCTGGCCCGAATTCTGATGGCCCCAAGTTTGTCATCTTAGAGGTAATAAGATGTGAAGAATAAAACACACCTTCACCATCATCTGACCAAATAACATTATCGGCATCAAGTACACGATCTGGGAAAGACTTCATCGTCGCATAGGTATTATTTATTACAGTCTGGGCCCCGATGATATTTCCAGTCATTGTATGGATAAGACAATCATCTGTATAATACCTAGCGCATAGCTCCACATCTCGGTCATGCCAAATTCGATCAGTTATACGAATAATGTAGTCTGGAAAATCAATAAACTCATCATCAAATCCAGGTAAAATCATACGTTGCCCACCTTGCGGATCCAGCATATCTGATAAATCTGTTGTGGCCACTTTTGTAATAGGATTGGTCATTGAGCTGTCCAACCACCGTCAATGATCAAGCTGTGCCCTGTCACCATCTTTGCCCCATCTGAACAAAGGTAGATAACGGCAGAAGCAACATCCTCAGGTTGCCCTATTTTTCCTAAAGGCATCATACTTCTTATAAATTCAACAAATTTTGCATCAGAAAGCCACTCACTCGTCATATCAGTTTCAATAAAAGTTGGAGCAACTGAATTAACTCGAATATTCTTAGGTGCTAGCTCCACGGCCATAGCTTTTGTTAAGCCTTCAATTGCATGTTTAGTCATACAATAAGCCGTTCTATTAGGGGAACCAATATGACCCATCTGTGATGTAACGTTGATGACGCACCCACCAGAACACATCTGCTTAACCCCTTCGCGTGATATTCTAAAGGTTGATCGCACATTTAAATTTAGCATTTTATCGAGATGTTCATCACTCACATCCACTAAAGCTTCAGGAAAATTTATACCGGTATTATTTATAAGAAAATCGAGTGCGTTTAATCCTTTAATACGCCCTAAAAAACTCTCCGTAGTTACATCCTCAGCCCAAATCTCCCCGCGCTCAGCTAATATATTAGACAAATCATCTAATTCCTTTGAAGGCCGTGCAGCAGCGATAACAAAGGCGCCACGCTCTAAAAATGCTAGAGCAATTGAACGTCCTATTCCCTTGCTCGCTCCAGTAATAAGAACAGTTTTACCTGAAAATTCTTGAGTGATCATACCTTGATATCACCCCTTACTCTTATAAACTCAAGTTTTTTATCAGAAGAGTTCAAAAATTTCCTTACAACTCCCTTTGGAATTGTGGCAGTATCTCCAGAAAATAAACACCAAGTCTCATCAGTAAGTTTTACAGTTAATTCTCCCGATTGTACAAATATTACTTCGGAACCTGGGTATATATTCCAATCCGAACAATCGTCTGGATCGAGTTGAAAATGAATAACTTGAAATCCGTGATCCCAAGATAACTTGGAATCTGAAGCGATAAGATTTCTACCGGTCAACCCTTCGTTTTTATAACTTTTTTTACCCTCATTTGATTTTATACAACAATTTTGAAGTTGGTCATTTGAAAGCTCTTTTAGAGCATCAACTTGCGTTTTGGAAGTTACAGGCATTGGGGTCTGATCCTCAGGTACAACTTCTCCTTTTCTTGTATCTATTAAGTTTCCGTTCTCCATTAGAACTAATCCGTAATTTGATGCCATATCAAAAACATATGGTGCCCAAAGTACCCTTCCCGGGTCATCCCCGCCTAATATTCCCCAAAGAAATCCTATATCATCACCTATGTTTTCAAAACCGCGAAACACACCGGTTGGAATTGAAATAAAATCACCTGGCTCCAAGGTAACTTCTGCATCTTGTCCTTTTTCACCAGTACGAAAAGACCAAATACCTTTATGAATATAAAACACCTCGGCAGTATCGTGACTATGCTGAGAGTTAACGCAATTCGAAGGCTGACGAGCTCCGCCGATGTTAAACCCGTGCGGTTCAGTAATATGCACATATTGTTTAGGGTTTTCGGATACTCCTGGACCTATGATTGTAAAATTTTCTTTTTTATCCGATCCTGGTGTACGTGTATCAATAAAAGCATCATGACAAGGTTTAAGCTCACCATAGCGAACTATTCTAGGATGAGGGCCAATTACTTCAAAATTTTCTTGCTGACCCATTTTAACCCCTAAGTTAGTATATTATTTTCATTTTGCATTCGAAGTCAATTTTATTTTTTAAAAATTAACTTTATTCAAAAAAGTATTTCAAAGACTTAAATGAAAATCTACAGATTTCATGAGCCCGGTGAATGGGAAGCTGCCAATATAGTCAAAACTTATTGGAGCACCCATATTTTCAGCGCAGCGAATTCCTGCGTTTAGAGCTTCCACCTTCCACATTTTAGTGAGATTGAGTGATGTTATTATTTCCCCATTCACCATCATAGAAACTTTTGCACTTCCTTGACCTGATACCTTACCAATAAAGTGAATTTTATGATTACCCTGTGTTAGTTTTTGCTTAGATTTCATCCGGAAAATTTTCTTACGGGTATAAACATAAACAAAATTCATATATCCATCTTTAAGGAAAATTTCATACCCTGCTGCACTATCACCTGATGCAATGATGCACCCCTCCGAATTATGCTCCACAATTATATCAACTTTAATATCAAAATCATGATGATAAATATCTGGTGCGCTTAATCGATTGTAACGTGTGGCATTTGGAAAAAACTTATAAAGATCTCTGGGTTTTGGGGCAACCTTTGCATAGAGTCCATCTAAGTCATCATCCAGCGGAAGAACATTATTCGCCTTTGCCTCCTCATGCCAAAGATTGATCAGTTTTTTTAACAATTCTGGTTCTTTCTTTGATAAGTCAATCAGCTCAGAAAAATCATTATCACTATTATAAAGCGCCCAAACATCATCCTTAAAATAACTACCTTTTTGATGAATTGTTACTGCCTTCCAGCCATCCGCCCAAATAGCACGGTCTCCCGCCGTTTCATAATGCTGTAGCATTTTGGTCGTTTTAGAGGTTGGATTGTCAAGCGTATAAGCTAAGCTCATGCCATCGACATCATTAGGCATAACTTCAGATGAATTAGAGAGCTCCAACAGGAAAGGAACTACATCTACCACATGATGGTATTGATTGCAGACAGTACCCTCTAAAAGCTTTCCATTTGGCCAATGTACAATAAACGGCGATCTCGTGCCACCCTCATAGGTATCACCTTTACGGCGTTTAAGAGGGGTATTACCCAAGAATGACCACCCTGTTGAATATAAAGGGCTACTGCGCTCAGTGCCTACATCATCAAGTCCATTTATTTTTTCATGTACGCTCTCTGGCTCTATATAGGCTATTCGCCTGACATCCAGAGCTCCCGCTCGATGATACCCACCTCCTGCACCATTATCTGACATAATGATAAGTATTGTATCATCAAGCTCTCCTAGACTTTCCAGCTCGTTAACCAATCTTCCAAGTTGTTTATCAGCATGGTCCAGCATACCAGCAAAGGCTTGCTGAGTTTTAACGCTAAAGCGTTTTTCTTCTTTTGGTAAATCATCCCATGCTGGTGTATCTTCATCGCGTGGAGTGAGCTTGGTGTCTTCAGGACAAACACCAAGTTTTTTTTGCCGAGCTAAACGAGGCGTCCGAAGTTCATCATAACCTGAGTCAAAAACTCCATCATATTTATCAATGTAATTTTTAGGTGCGTGAAATGGAAAATGACAAGCACCAAACCCTAAATATAGAAAGAAAGGTTTATCAGGCGTAGCCGTAATATGATCTCGCACATACCCTATAGATTGATCAACCAAATCCTCAGAAAGATGGTATGCATGATTTTTTTCTGGATAAACTTGCGATTGGTTTCTAAAAAGCTCAGGATGATAATGATCAACCGCTGATCCGTGAAATCCATACCAATGATCAAAGCCACGCCCTATTGGCCAATGATTAAAAGGCCCCATAGCATCCTGATCATTGACCATTGATAGATGCCATTTTCCAACTGCGAACGTATTATAACCAGCCTCTTTAAGCATTTGCGGAAGCAACTTCACATTTTCCTGAAGATAACCACGGTATCCAGGTAATGGACGGCCCCACTCAGCTATATTTCCAACACCCACCTTGTGAGCATTCTTACCAGTCAGTAAGGAAGCACGGGTAGGTGCACAAAGAGCAGTTACATGGAAATTATTATAACGCACACCAGCTTTAGATAATTTATCAATGTTTGAAGTATCAATTTCAGAACCAAAACACCCAAGATCACCAAACCCAACATCATCTAAAATAGCGATTACAATGTTTGGTTTCTTAGATAATTTACGTGGCAACCATTTTGGGCGGCTAGCATCACCCTTAAAATTTGAATTTATATTATCACTAGCACCAATATGAGGAGCCTGAGTTACAAATGCAGCCCCCGCTACAGATCGCATTAAATTCCTGCGAGTAATACTCACTATTCAGACCCAAGTTTATCAAATTTTGAAACAAGGTTTTTAATTAAAATCGGGTATCCATCCTGTGTTCCTTTAGGAGAAAACCACTCATAAGGACTGGCACGCAAACTATGGTTATTATTGGGATAGACAACTAGATTACAGTTACCAGCGGCGCTGTTTATACGAGCACATAAATCTTGGTTCCACCCGAGTTGAGAATGATGGTCCTTATCTGGCACATGCAGCTCAACAGGCTCTGTGAGGTAGTTCGCAAAAATATACCCGCCTATTTGGGAAAACTGCCTCTCTACTTTTGCATCATGTATAATCTCATCTTGGCCATTTATATTTTCTATCTCTAGCTTTATATCTGATAAATTTATTACATGTTTTCTTAGGCCTCTATACATCTCTCTAGCCGCTTTCTGAGTTGCGGAGGCAACACTTTTTTCAGACCAATTTTCTTTTTGCCAACTCCAGTTTTTTGGTTGAGGTGACTCAATCCAGTCAGGCGGAAATCCAAAGATAAAGTTAGGGTTTACCCTACCATTTTGTCCAACTGCTGTTCCTGTCCAAGTAAGATCTCCCGCCAAGAAGGACTCAGGTGTAGAAGTCACAGACATTACTTCTTTTAGGGCCCTAAGACGGGGAAGAAAGGCTCCAGACCAAAGTGCGGATTGGACAGGAGCAAGATGATCATTTATGCCTTCTCCAACAGCAGCTAGCAATGTCAAACCAGCATCTCCACCTTGAGAATGACCTAATAAAAAATAACGTGACATATCAAATTTAAGAGAATTTTTCAAAAAAGAAGAGCTGTCTATATCTTTTAGGCCTGATACAAAATTTAATGCATCAATAGCATAAAACTGGGGCATTATTCCCACCCCATTATCAAAAGCATCAAGGTATTCCAAACCCTCAGCTGATACGCCGTTGACTGTTGCATGCCCTCTATAACCGGGAGATAAAACAGCATATCCAGCACGCGCAAAGGCATCAGTTAATTCTGAATAATACAAATTACTCGGATTACATCCGATAGAATAATTTGGAGCTTTTTCCTGTCCAATAAATCCATGCAAAAATAAAATAAAAGGGTAGCCAGACTGTGGTACCGTAGTGTTTGGTATTGTTAAACGAGCATATTGGTAAATTCCATCAGAACGGAAACCCGCCATATAAGACTTATATGCTCCTTCAGCTCTTGGTAGTGAGCCTGTCTCTAAATCACCAACACAGCTATCTGTTTCATAACTTTCAATAACAATTTTGGATCCATAATCTCTGGATCTAAGGGTTGATATTGAAATTTTATCTAATGAATCAACCTGCAATAATGCATCTTCTTCTTTCTCAGTGTTCTCAGGAGAACAACCTAAAGAAATAAAAATTAAAACTGTGATAAATAAAAGTTTTATCAATTTCTTTTCATAAATCATAACATAAAAAAAGAGAGAGCAGATGCTCTCTCTCCATTGAGGAATAATAATAATCCAACCCTATTAGAAACGAGCCTTAAATTTGATTCCTTGGTTACGTGGGTATAGATATGAAGTCTGCACAACATCATCAGAATTGTTGTTACCGCGAGCAAGCACAGCTTCATTCTCAAGATTTTCTACAAATATCTCTATCGCATACATCTCACTTGGATCATCCCAGATTAATCTCAAATCTGTCTTAGTGTAAGACTCTTGATAATGACTTGGGTCATTAGCAAGAAGATTTGAGGTGTTATAGCCATCAGAATAATAGAATTGAGCATAAGGAGTAAACGTACCGATTTCAGTGTTTATCTCATAAGCTGCACTTGCGCCAAGAGTTAATTCAGGTGACCAAGGTGTTCTTGTTCCTGCCTGATCTATGAATGAAACAACCTGACCTCGGTATAATTGGTATGGATTTCCTTGTCCATAAGTTTGGAATTCAGAGTCCAAGTAAGCCAGTGTACCTGTTAGCGTAAGCGCTTCAGTTGGCTGCCAAACTGCATCTAACTCTATACCCCAAGCCTCTATATCCCCGCCATTATCAGTAAATGTATCTGTGATACCTGCTGCATTTATTGTTTGTCGCTGGGTTAACAAATTTTCATATTGAGTAAAATGAAAAGTACCATTTAACTGCAAAGTATTATCAGCTAAGCGACTACGAAGACCGCCTTCAAACCCACGTGATTTCTGCTCCTCTGTAGTAGATGCAGTTGATGCTGACCCAGATAAATACCCTGTTGCAGCGCTAGCATAGATCATAACATCATCACTAATATCATACTCTGCACCAGCCTTCCACGTTATGTTATCATAAGAACCAGGGTATCCTGAAACAGTCTCACTAGTAACAGCATCTGCAGCATCACAATTATATGTAAACATATCTTGAGCATTATTTGGAAGCACAGCAGGTGAAGTACCAGCTACACCCGGTATAACGTTTACCACACGGTCACCTCCGGAGTAATTAGAACCGCCACAACTTACAGCTTTAGTCTCATCATTATATCGTAAACCACCAATCAAACGCAACTGATCTGAAAGAGAGTATTCACCTTGTCCATAGATACCAAAATACTCTGTATTAGTAACAGCGCTGTTAGCATAGAAGTTATTAATATTTACATCATTATTCATGATTCCAGTTGCAACTAGTAATTGAGTTCCATTTGGAAACTGCGGTGTTACAACAGTTGGTCGATCTGAATTAGGACGTCGTACTCTTCCGTCATATACATAAAATGAGCTTCTATCCTCCAAGTCTGAGTAGTATGCACCTGCAGTCCACTGAAGAGGACTATCATAATCTGAACTGAACTGGAATTCTTGAGACCACCCTTTAGATTCTTCATCATAACCACCATTTTGAACAGGGCTTGGGCTAAAATCAAAATCAAATCCAATATCATTTTGGAAATCATTTATATTAGTAATTGATTTCATAACTACTGATCCTAAGTCATATTTCACGTTAACTTGAAAATTATGGTCAACTAAATCAGATGGCTGGATATAGTCTTGAGCAACTACATAGGGATCACCATTTGGACCGTTTGCTGCATCACCGAGCCCTTGACTGCCCCTTATTGGATTAACACAATCCCTGACACTACCGAAAGCATCCGTTAGTCCTTCAGGAGTTACGTTTCTACAGAGAAATGTGTAGCCAAATAGACCAGCCTCATTGCCGTCTTCAGCACTATATTGGTAACGAGCAACGACCTCTAAATCGTCATTTGGAGTCCATAGCGCCGAAACTCTGAAGCCTTTATCATCTTGTGCGCCTATGTCTGGGCCCGCTAAGTTTTTAATATATCCATCGCTTTTATCATAGTAACCAGCAACTCTTACTGCCATTGTGTCGGATATAGGAATGTTAACAAAACCCTCACCACGAATACGGTCATAGCTTTGGTAACTTAACTCTAAACCAGCGCTCGCATCATCAAGTTCAGGCTTGTTAGTATAAAGGTTTAATGCACCTGCAAATGTGTTACGGCCATAGAGTGTACCTTGAGGACCTCTAAGAAATTCTACAGAGCTTACATCATAGAAACCTCGGGTTTGTTGTGAGGCTCTAGCCTTATAAACACCATCTTGGAATGCACCAACAATTGAGCTATTATCACCATAAGTATTTGTAGAATTGGCACCGCGTACGTTAAACTTAGCATCGTTACCAACAAATGCATAGTTTACCCCAGGAACCAAAAACTCTAAACGCGAAACATCATCTATACCGCCCAATTCGAGTAATCTTTCATTTAATGCAGTAACTGAAATACTTACATCCTGAACATTCTCTTCTCTCTTTTCAGCAGTAACAATAATTTCGTCAATCTGCGCAACAGCTGGCACCGAAGATAATATTGCAAGTGCACTAACCCCTGCAATGATTGCTTTTTTTGAATTGGATTTTAGCATTTAAGTCCCCTTTGATTACTTTTGTGCGTTTAAGAATATATTTCTTATTGTCACTAAAAGACTTCGAAGTCAAAATTGCAAGTATTTTTTGACTTCGAATGCAAATTATTTTTAACTGTGATATTTTTGCATGCGTGTGCATAATTCACATCCAAATATGTTTAGACCGACTTTCTTTCAGGTATTTTTAATTACACCCAAGCTCATTTCCACATGATTTATTTCGCCAGGCTTCAATGACGGCATTTTTGGAGCCCCACTTTCGGTATAATGAGCTAAAGCATTGTTCATATGATTCACGGGCTCAAAGCAAAAATAGTTACCCTTGCTTGGAACATAAAAAACGCAATGATCTAAAGGTGGACTAGTTGATAGGTTTATCTGATGCCTCCAAGAAGATTTTGTTATATTAGCTTTTCCCCCATAACCCGAAAAGCAATTATCAACTTTTGTATTAAAAACCCTACCAAGCTTACTAAAGTCCCATTGGTTTGGAATTTTTATAAGTTCAGTAGGCAAATTATTTTCATCAGATAACCAAACATCTTCAGCATTAAATTGCAGTTTAACATCCCTGCTTAAAGGAAAATATGGATGAAACCCCAGCCCAGATGGCATACTTTTTTTACCCATATTCTTAAGTGTTAAACTTATTTTTATCGATGAGTCTTCAAGTACGATTTTCTGTCTAACCAAGAAAGGCCACGGCCAATCACCCTCAATATGTTTATATTCAAGGGAGCAGCTATTCTCTTTTATATCCTTAACTGCCCATTCAGATAACCACCCAATCCCATGCAATGGAAATTTTTGACCTGAGTGGTTAGGATTCAAATTAAAACTTTTGTCTTCCCATTTGAACTGACCATTTGCGATTCTGTTCGAGTAAGGAACCAAAGGGAAGTATGATGATAACATAGGGTCATGTGTATATTCCCAGTTAGCTTCAGCTTTTCTTAAAATATCAAAGCCTCTGTATGAACAGCTTAATATACATGCCCCATACTTGGGGCTAACTTGCAAATCCCAATCCTTAAATTGCAGGGCTAAAACTTCCATTTCCTAACTATTCCTTTTTTAGAATTGACTTAAGCCTAATTTATTCACTTTAGCATTATCCTTATAAATATTTTTAATTTGAAAAAGCCTTGAAACAACCGATAAACCTACATTAAACTAATGAAGAATACATACATTGAATAGGATTATAATGACTAAAGATATAAGTAAATCCATCGAAGCGTGCGCGGCACATTATGGAGATGATGCAGATGCAGTAAAAAATTACCTCATTGAAGGACAAGCAAAAGCACTTGAATTACCAAACCGAGGACCACTAAAGTTTGATACTCATGGTGATATACATGAGGATATTCTTGAGGCGTATTCGAAATTTGGGTTTTATGTTTTAGAGGGCGTTATTTCTGACGTAGAGCTCAATGATATAAGGTCCGACTTAGATAAAATAAGAGATAATTTTCCTATATATATGGGAGCAGACAAAGACAAACACGGTAGACCTGCTTTAGGGTCTAAAAATAAATCAATGACGCTACAATGGGCGAGGCCACTCTCAGATCCATTAGGAGGAACACAAATCTCTAATGGCAGACATCAGGTGAAATTATTTGAACCAAAAGCAGCAATTGATGCCCCGCCAGCAGTTCCGGTATATCTCAGCGGTTCATTACAGTTTTCACCAGCTTGTCTTCGAGTTTACGCGCACCCAGGCTTGTTGAAATTAGCAGAAACTTTAAACGGCCCAGATTTCGTTCCATTTACGGAAGGTCTTTTTATAAAAGATGCCGGTTTAGGCGCTGCAGTTTCTTGGCATCAAGACGGGGATACCCATTGGGGCAGTCCAAACTTTGATGAAAACATCCATGGCTTTAACTTTATGGGACAAATTTATGGGAGTACTGCTGTAAATGGGGTCTGGGTGGTTCCCGGCAGTCATAAGCATGACAGAGCTGATATTGTGAATATGGTTGAAAAATCTGGCTGTGAACGTCTCGTCGACGCAGTCCCAATTATTTGCAATCCTGGCGACGTGGTTATTAATAACAGACAAGTGGTTCACGGGTCATTTGCAAATACAGGTTTTGAAACCCGGGTTACCGTTAATTTTGGTTTCCACAAAAGATCATCCGTTTTGAATGTCAAAGGGGCAGGAATTCATGCAGAGGCAAAAATCATGGATTCAGAATATATAAACAAACGCTCCGAAGTAATAGCACTGGCAATTAATGCCAGACAAAAGCGTTTTCCAGATGAAACGCCTTTCAACTACATACCATTATCAGATAATTTAAATGCGTTTGATTGGAACGAATCTTCAATGGCCGAGCTTAAAGATTATAATTTGATGGATTTAAGTATTTAAAACCTGCTAAACGCAAATATCTAAAATAAACATAGCCCGAAGATAGATTATGAAGAAAAGTGTATTGCTGATCATTTCTGGCGGAGTAGCTGCTTATAAAGCATTAACCGTCATTCGTGATCTCACTAAGATCGGAATTAAATCTAAAGTTATTCTGACCAAAGGTGGTAGTGAGTTTGTGACTCCTCTATCTGTTGGGGCTTTATCAGGTAATAAAGTTTACACAGACTTATGGAATCTAACTGATGAAACTGAGATGGGGCATATTGAATTATCGCGTTCAGCAGATTTGATAGCAGTTGTTCCCGCAACAGCAAATCTAATTGCAAAAGCTGCAAATGGAATTGCTGATGACTTAGCATCAACCACAATTCTAGCAACAGATAAACCAGTACTTTATGCTCCTTCTATGAATGTTCGCATGTGGGAAGCTGAAGCTACAAAACGTAATATAAAAACACTTGAAAATGACGGAGCACTTTTCGTTGGGCCAGATGTAGGAGAAATGGCATGCGGCGAGACAGGTCATGGCCGAATGTCTGAACCGCACCAAATAATTGATGCAATTATTTCAACACTAAAAATAGCGGAAAAGCATACTGACAAAGAGCCCACCATGTCATTAACCGGAAAATCAATATTAATTACTGCTGGGCCAACTCAAGAACCTATCGACCCCGTTAGGTATCTGTCCAATGAAAGCTCAGGGAAACAAGGTTATGCACTAGCAGAAGCTGTCTCTAATTTAGGCGCAAAAGTAACCTTAGTCTCTGGTCCAGTAAACGTTGATGCACCACCATTAGTAAAGCTCGTGAAAGTAACGACTGCCAAAGAAATGCTTCAGGCATGTCAGTCATCACTCCCAGCAGATATTTTTATATCAGTGGCTGCTGTTTCAGATTGGCGTCCAAAATCTTGTTCCGATAAAAAACTGAAAAAAGATGGAAATGCCCCTGCTCCTCTGGAATTAGAAAACAACATTGATATACTTAAAACAATATCAAATTCTAAAAGTCGTCCTGAATTTGTTATCGGATTTGCGGCAGAAACTAACAACATAATTGAAAACGCTACAAAAAAGAAAAGCCGGAAGAATTGTGATTGGATAATTGCAAATGACGTTTCAGGAAATGTGATGGGTGGCAACAACAACAAAATGATTGTTATAACGGAAAATAAGATTGAAACTTGGCCTGAATTAACAAAACAAGAATGTGCAGAAAAACTAGCTCACAAGATAGCTCAAAAAGTGTTATGAGATTTATACTTTTATTTCTGTTAGCATCTATACCTTTCCTATCCCATGCAGATAATATAGCTGATTGCGAAGTTGTGATTATGGAAAAATATAATCCTGGAGATAATAAACAAATGATGGAAGTTGCGAGCTTTTATCCGGCTATAAATTTTATCGAAAGTATTTATAATGAGGATAAGAAAATAATAAGCACTATCAATGGTTTTAAGATTAGAGCACTAATGTGTAGGCGCATGGATGTTGTTCCCAAAAGAATAGACTATGCTATTCTCAAATCAGGAGTACCGCTTATATTATCACAAAATTTTGATAGCTCTTCTTCAGGAATTACGAAAATTTACTATAAAAACGGAAAATTTAATTATACTTATAGTGGGCCTGATTTATCAGATAAAGATATAAAAAAAATAAAAATCAATCTTAATTTCTTCAATTCTCAGTCACATGATTTTTCTGAAAAAGAAAAAAATAAACAAGAATAAAAACAAATTATCTCTATCAGACTATTTTATATGTAATGACATTCAGACCGAATCTACAGATATTAGGTACTAAAATATAACACGGAGATTATTCAATGACGCTATCAGTTGAAATCAAAAAACTTGTTCATTTTGGGGACTTAAAACTACCAGAGTATGAAACAGTTCTAGCGGCTGGGGCAGATTTACGTGCCGCAGTAGAGGAACATGCACCATTGATACTGCATCCAGGCGCTAGAGCTTTAGTGCCAACTGGGCTCGCAATGGCTTTACCTGCAGGCTATGAAGCCCAAATAAGACCAAGGTCCGGTCTTGCTTATAAACATGGAGTGACTTGTTTGAATACGCCAGGTACAATAGATGCAGATTACAGAGGCGAAGTCAAAGTACTCCTAATCAATCACGGTGATGTCCCGTTTAAAATTTCAAGAGGCGAACGAATAGCACAAATGATTATTGCACCAATCACACAACCTGAGTTCATATCAGTTAATGAACTTACTGAAACTGCAAGGGGTGAAGGTGGTTTTGGTTCGACTGGAACCCAATAAGTAAAAATAATAGAGAGAAAAAATTCTTAATGGATGATGATTACATTGAACGCTATTCTCGCCAACTAGTTTTAAAAGAGATTGGGGGGCCAGGCCAAAATTTATTATCAAAAGCACGAATAGCCATAATAGGAGCAGGTGGTTTAGGCGGACCTGCCAGCATGTATCTAGCAGCTGCAGGCGTCGGCAGTATGACTATCATAGATAATGATTGTGTTGAAACCTCTAATTTACAAAGGCAAATACAGTTTTCAACTTCTACAGTAGGTAAAGAAAAATCTAGATCTCTTTCGAAAAGACTGATCGCTATCAACCCAAGCCTCGATTGCAAGGTCATTAACGAAAGAATTAATAAGGAAAATGCGAAAAATATTTTACTTGACCACGATATAATAATAGATTGTGTCGATAACTTTGAAACTAGGTTTACAATTAATGACTTAGCCTTAGATTTAAAAATACCGTTAGTATCAGGCGCAATAAGTAGGTTTGATGGTCAAGTGAGTACTTTTTTAAGTACAAAGGATAGCCCTTGTTATAGATGTTTTGTACCAGAAATACCACCCGATGCAGAAACTTGCAGTCAATTAGGTGTGATCGGGGCGACAGCAGGCATAGTAGGTTCCATTATGGCATTAGAAGCCATAAAAATTATTACACAGGCTGGAAGTACACTAAACGGAAAAATATTCATTTTTAAAGGATTAGAAATGATATCAAAAACTATAGGATTACCAAAAGATTTAAAATGCGTCGCTTGCTCATAAAAAATTCGAATAAACGACAAAAACCTCCTAATCAACGAAAGTAATCATAGTCTCACGCGACTTTCTAACTTTAGCCATATTTAGTAACCAATCACCTTCTTCATCACGGTAACCAAGAGGCAAAAGCACAACAGAACGTAGCCCCCGTTCCTTCAACCCTAAAATTTCATCGACCATGGCAGGAGAAAACCCTTCCATTGGTGTACAATCGACTTCTTGCTCAGCAGCGGCAACCATAGCAATTCCGAGTGCAATGTAGGCTTGTCGAGCAGCATGGGCGTAATTTATCTCGGCGTCACGAGGCAAATAATTAGATTTTAGATTACCATAATATTGACCAATCAAAGGCAAATCTCCTCGAAGTTTAACATTTAAATCTGCTACCTCGTCAATTCGTGCTTCTGTATAATTGTCCCAAGCTGCGAAAACTAAAAGGTGAGACCCGTCAGTAATAGGAGTCTGATTACTTGCAGCCTTGCATATTTCTTCCCGTATATTTTTATTTGTGACTACAAATAATTCAAAAGGCTGGGTTCCGCTTGATGTCGGTGACATCCTTATTGCTTCAATAATGGATTCAATTTTTTCTTGAGCTACAGTTCTCGTTGGATCCATTTTTTTTGTCGCATATCGCCAATTGAGTTGATCATTTAAAGTTTTGTGCATTGTCAGATTTTCCTATTATATTTATGGTGCTATGAGTTTAAAATTGTGTATATACAACAAAATTTTTATAGGAAGAAATATTAATGTTTAAACCGTCCTTTCTACATATATTACTTACCAACGCAGTTTTGGCTTTAACGTCGACACCCGCAGCCCACGCCGTTGAGGGTATGTTTACCCCAGACCAATTACCAGAAATTGCGGAGGACCTTCGCGCCAAAGGTCTCAAAATGAAGCCCAGTCAAATTTCCGATCTAGTAGGATTTCCAATGGGCGCAGTTGTTTCTCTTGGTGGATGCACAGCATCATTTGTCTCGCCGCAAGGCCTCGTCGTGACAAACCATCACTGCGCCTATGGCTCGATTCAGTATAATTCAACAGAAGAAAAGAATTATTTAGAGGAAGGTTTTCTAGCAAATAACTTTGAGGCCGAACTCCCCGCAGCACCCGGATCGAGAATTTATGTAACAGTCGAACTCACAGATGTGACAGACATGGTAATAGGTGATTTATCATCAAACTTGTTTGGCAAAGCTCGCTTTAGCGCGATTGATACCAACCGAAAAAGAGTCGTTGCAGAATGTGAACAAGATGAAGGCCACCGTTGCCGGGTCGCATCATTTTATGGCGGGCTCCAATATAAGTTGGTTAAACAATTAGAGATCAAAGATGTTCGCCTGACATATGCACCCGTTGGATCAATCGGGAAATATGGTGGTGACATCGATAATTGGCAATGGCCGCGTCATACGGGTGATTTCGCTTTTTATCGCGCCTATGTTTCACCTGAAGGAAAATCTGCGGATTACAGCAAAAAAAACGTCCCGTACCGACCACAATACCATTTGAAAGTTTCCGCTGAGGGTCTAGATGATGGGGACTTCGTCATGGTAGCAGGATACCCCGGAAACACATCCCGCTATACGCGTTTAGCACAAGTCAGGAATACATTCGATTGGCAATATTCAACTTGGCAGACCTTACTAGATAACTGGATTCAAGCTATTGAAGCTGCTTCTAAGCCGGGTAGTGATGCTCGCATTAAATATGCCTCACGCTTAGCAGGACTAAACAATCTCAACAAAAACCTTAGTGGTCAGATAGAAGGTGCAAGACGCGTTGACCTCATCGAGCGACGTGCAAAACGGGAAGAAGATCTCAATGCTTGGATCGCGGCCAATGCTCCTAATACGGGATATGCCGAGGCAATTGAAAAACTCGATGTGTTAAGTGCAGAAACCGCCACAGCCACGAGGTCAAATTATTGGTATAACAATGCCACACGTCCTCAGCTTCTTGGTATTGCGCAGCGCCTTTACCGTCTTTCACATGAACGTATGAAACCTAATTCTGAGCGCGAAAGTAGCTATCAAGAACGGAATATGGACCGCATGAAACAAGGCATGACCGCTATAGACCGCCGCTATGAAGCAGCCGTAGACAAAGCGGAGTGGATGGTCTTTCTTAAGGGTTATATGACTCAGCCTCCTGGTGCACGCGTGAGCGCCTTAGACGACGCCTTAGGCCTCCAAGACAGTATGAGCGATGATGCGCTATCAGCTAAACTGGACAATTATTACTCGGCAACACAACTGGATGAACTCGACACACGTCTTAGCTTGATGGAAGCGACACCAACGGAATTAGAAGCTAAAGCAGATCCTTTTATACGCCTCGCAGTCGCACTTTACGACCATGAACTTGCCATGGAAGCGGCCAGTAAAGACCGGGCGGGTCATCGTGCAGCTCTCCAGCCAAAATACATGAAGGCCATTATCGCTTGGCAAAAAGATCAGGGCCTCACGGCCTATCCTGATGCCAATTCAACTTTGCGCGTGACATATGGAAATGTTCTAGGGGGCTCGCCCAGAGACGGGATGCGCTATGACCCCTTCACGACTCTGGAAGGTATTACGGAAAAGGATACTGGAGAAGATCCGTTTAATTCACCGCGATCCCAAATTGACCTAATAAAGGCTAAGAAATATGGTAGTTATGAGCTGGAATCAATCAAATCCGTTCCAGTGAACTTTCTAACAGATCTTGACTCAACAGGCGGAAACTCAGGCTCTGCAACCCTGAATGCACGTGGTGAACTTGTCGGTTTGCTCTTCGACGGTACAATTGAAAGCGTTAACTCAGATTGGGACTTCGACCCGCGCACCACTCGCTCTATCCACGTCGATAGCCGGTACATGCTTTGGGTTATGGAAAAAGTGGACAAGGCCAACAACCTATTGGAGGAAATGAACATCGTCAATTCACGAAATTACCCTATTAATTAAATGTTGGTATTTCTCATGTCGACAACACAGATTATGATTTATTTGCTATTAAACAGGCGATTTCTCTAATGGGTGAGTTAGCTGCTATAACAGTTTAATCCTACTTAAAATATAAAAAGTTAGCTAAGTATCAGATGGCATACGCATTGCATTCCTGCGCTGATCAACTTCTGCTTTATGTTTGTTTCTCCACTCTATTAGGTTGGAAAGCCCTTGGTCTAAGCTAATTTCAGAAGTGAATTTAATCTTTTTTTTTTTTTAATGAGACGGCCACCACCGAGATCTACACGGCTCTGAACACTCTTTCCCTACACGACGCTCTTCCGATCTCGGTGGTCGCCGT